>RCUJ01000006.1_pt1 | contig 247530 bp, 279 predicted proteins | sample 2166321 | NCBI WGS metagenome assembly RCUJ01 (sample SAMN09932808, study PRJNA488358) | compost metagenome | feature: garden; material: soil; isolation source: compost soil in an enriched community after 118 h of incubation | place: Germany: Experimental Botanical Garden Goettingen | collected... | reverse complement strand
TTATAGCATTCTGAATTTATTCAGAGGGTATGGACATACTGGAATTATTTACAGATCGTATGACGCTTGTCCATTTACTACCTAGAGAACACTCATGAATCCATTGATGCTAACTGCAGAGAACACGCGTAAACGGTTTGGTAATAAAGCGATAGGACAATGGTACAGAAGTATCCCAGGAAGCATTAATTTTGTTGTTCCTGAAGGTGTGACTAAAATATCGGTAGCCATGGTTGGCGGGGGAGGTAGGGGTACTTATCTGACCTCTACCAGGAAGAAAACAGGCCAAGGCGGAAACATCCGATACTTTAACAATATCACGGTTAATCCCGGACAAATACTTCAGGTCGTTGTCGGTAATAAAGGAACGGACTATAATAACACCGCCTCTAGTTTTGGTGGGTTTGTCAGTACCAATTCTACCCTAGGTGTCCACTTAGGAGGCGGTGTTTATCTCCAAGGTAGCGACGGCGCTGCTCCAGTTGAACTCGACCACTCTACCAGCAATTATACCTTCGTCGGCGGTAATGCTGGCATGGTCGGTCGGGATGGTAAAGGGTTTGATTTAAAGACTGGTAATTGGGTACTTCCAACCATCACTCAAGGTCGAAGTGGTGCTCCTGCCGGCGGTGGCGGTGGCGCGCAGAGGGTTAGCTCCAATAACTACCTTGGGGATGGTGCTTCTGGTGCCGTGCGCATCATCTGGGGCACCGGCAGGGCATTCCCTAGTACAAACGTCCAAGATATGTAATTCACCCAATTTAAATAGAGATGCAACATAAGGGAGGGCCGAAGCCCTCCCTTTATGCCGTTACTCTTTCGGTGCATCCGGTATATCGAGATCTTCTTCGTCAGGTGCTGCCTCTTCATCTGCATCATCGGCTGTGGTTTCTTCACCCTCAACTTCTTCTGCATCGGCGTCGGCTTCAGGAGTTTCCTCCTCGCCACCTTCAGAAGTATCCTCAGAGGCAGTGTCATCCACCGTCTCGTCTAGACTGAACTCATCACCACCATCAGCACCCTCATCCATGCTGAGGTCTTCTCCCCCACCAGTGTCATCACTACCACCTAGATCATCACCGCCATCAAGAGCTCCACCAGCCTCTTCCTTAGCAGCGTTCAACTTCTCCTTGGCGTCATTGATGGCCTTGAGCCGCGTTGCACGGCCATTAGCAGCTTCGATCACCTTCTTGACATACATGGCAATGGAGTTGTTCAAACCATCCAAGTGATCAGCGCTGGCTTCAAGCAGGCTGAACGCCGGAGTGTCCTCTTCTTCATTGACAGTATTGAACACATCGAGCTCAGACATGATGTTGTACTTACGCAGCCAGCGACGCTGGAACTCCGCCTTAACCACAGCCTTGACATTAGGGAGAAGTTCCTCCATGCCAATCGTGGTGTCAGTAGCAAACATCTCTTCACTGAGATAAGCATCAATGACTTTATCGAGTGCGTCGGTGTAGTCCTGGAATTGCTCCATCTGCTTCTTGACATCACCGATCTCTGGAGACGGCAGCGTCACAGTCAACGCGCTGATAAACCGGAAGATGAATTCATCCACCTTCGCAGCATCGTCCAGCGTAGTGTCTTTCTTAAGGTCTTCGGGGAGGTACTCCACGTTATCCTTTACAAGCTCACGCATCTCGTCAATGAAGATACCCGAGTTCAGTACATAACGACGAACGAAGTCAGTCAGGAACGGCTCAAACTTCTCCTGGTTCTGGATCACACGCTTCAGCAGCATCAGGTTGTTCTGCACCACCGTGGTTGCAAAGTCAGACTGGTTACTGCCATCCATCATCTCAGGACTCAGACCGAACATCCTGGCATGACGATCAGCCATGACCTTTTCCATGTCAGCATCCACTGGACGTGCGGTACCATCACGCTGAGACACGTCGTACGTCGTTTCAGGATAGCGGGTATTACCTGTCACAACGACGTTGACACCGTGGTTCTGGATCTGGTCAGCCAACCCAATGGGATGCGTCGACCCCACAATACGGCTAAACCCCTGGGCGTTGACCTTAGCGTGTTCAGAGAGCAGGAACTCTACCGTACCTACCGGGTCCTCATCATCCGGGTCAAGCGTGATATTGATGGTCTTGCCACCTACCGCATTGTTGATGGTTGCAAGAGTATTGGCCAGCATCAGTGCAGCACGGATCGAACCGAGGATCTTACCGTCTTCGAGAATGGATTTACCCACGCCGTACTCGTTGTAGTCGAAGGCGATGTAGACCATCAACTCAGCCGGCACGAACAACATCATGGTCTTCTGACCCTTCAGATGACGGGACAGCATGATGCGGTTGATGTTCTCGGTCTTGCCCAGTTCATAGTTACCCGACAGGGCACCAGCACGCAGACGAGACAACAGATCTGCTTCCACGGCTTCAGAGTGGACACGGGCCATCTCATCGATGATCTCGTTGTGAATCCCACCCATCCCCTCAAACCCACGCCGTGCCTGATTGATGATCTGACTGGCCTGACTGTCCGCATTGTTCATCTGGTTGCGAATGTCATCGAGGTACGACGTCATATCTGCAACTGAGATCGGGTTGCCATCGATGTCCAACAGCACGTAATAACCAACGTGTTCTGCCGGGTTACCTGGCACGTGAATCGGAATGACAGATTCAGACGGGAGGTGGACAACTAGAGGATGGCCGTATGTCTCAGTGCCCGTTTGAGCATGGGTCATGATTGGCTGAACAGGAATGTGCTTGTAATGGCGTTTGGTGTACAGGGATTTTTCAACAGCCGCCAGATTACGGATTGCTTCTTGGTCGCCTGTCTTCGCACGACTTTCAAGAGAAGCATTGCTCCTGAGCTTACCGCCGTAGATACGACGTGTAGCCAGTCGACGCCTCGTCTCGATCACCATGGGACGTTTCAGGATGTTGATGTTATCCGTCACCTGAATGGTAGATCCTTTGCTCGAGATCATCTTGTCAGCGGTCTTACCGAGCGATTCGAGAGATGTCCGAAGTGTCCTGATGTTTTCATCATCGGGCATGCCCTTGACATTAGACATCAGGCCTTCAAAGCTGACTTTCACACCGCTCAACGTTACGTCGTGCTGGTAAGTGTTATTGTGATTGATGGACTCGAAGCTAACCCCGGTATAGGAGTCGGTTGCGGCGGGTGCTTTACCACTGACCGGACTCCCTAGGATGCCCCATGGGTTATAGTGCCCATTGCCATCGGTCTCTTGACGCATGTGTGCATCAAGCACCTCTACTGCGGCTTCCATTGAGATGCCGTTGTAGTTATCAGAGTTGATGATTCGGTCGATCGCAGACTCCGGAAGAACCAGGAGGGGATATGATCCAGTCTCGAACATTGTGTCGTTAAGAATCGGGTGGAGAAGCGACCTAATTCTATAGGAGTTATCGAAGAACTCTTGAGTGTTCCGCAGTAGCGGTCCAGTCAAGTTGCTGTCCAATGACCGATCCTCAACACTGTACAGTACCTTGGTATCGGTCAAATCACCCGGTGAAATCGTCGCCGAAATAAGTATCTGGCGCGCATAATCCATGTCTGGAAGGACTTGGAATAAGTTTCGGGCGTCCTGGATATTGCCGATGGTTGTGTTAGCGACCTGCGCCATAACTCGACTATCAGGCAACCTGATGTTATTCCGAGCCCCAGCGGCTCCGTGAGGATCAGCTCCCAGCTTAGAGATAGCTGCTTTGACCTCGTTTGGAATGGACCTATGTGAGGCGAATCGCGGAAAGCGCCGCACGGTTTGATCATTGCCCATGTTCTACCTCTTGTCTTTGGAACCTTAAATAATGAGCACTCTTTATCAGATCTACCATGAGTCTGTGGTAAGGCTCGCTGCCACACTCGTGGTGAAAGATGAGGCCACGTGCAATCACATCAATACACGACTTTCATATTTCGGCTACGAAGCTGATGAGAGTCGACCTGAGACGTGGAAGTACTACCTGAATATGTCAGGTAAATACCATGCTTCAGACAAGATGATGACGGTTACCTCCATGGACACGCAGGAGGAGATTGACTTCACTGTCGAGAACATGAATATCCACCGCGCTACGTGGCGTGAGTACCAGTACGGCTCTCGTTACTACAAAGAACTTCTGAACAGATACCCTGAGCAGAAGATGCTCATCCTGGGTGTCTTGAATCCGGTATCCGTTAGCGCAGCGGTTGCTGCGCCAGATCATAGTATTCTGTATTATGATCGTTCACTGGTCGAGAGTCGCGAGACTAACCTGATTTGTCAGCTTCAGGAATGGCTTGACGGACAGTTCGTTCGCTGGGCTAACGAAGACTACCGAATAAACAACAGCTTATTTATCGCTGCTCGTTTGGCTATCATCGGCATGGGTGTCCCATCACAGATCAAATCGATCCGATTGGACAACGCCCGCACGAACATGGCACACAGCTACCACATCCGTCGTTACCTGGCGTCATTCGGACCGCTCGACCAACATTATAACCAGATGAACGAATTTCAGCGGTTGTATTTCTATCGCAACATTCGTTACATCATGCGTAATAATGGTAAGGACGAGACATTCCAGGAACTGATCAAGAATGTGATGACCCGTCGTAACTTTCCGGTGGCCGAATACACCATCCAGCAGAACGATGGTGACATCACGGTGGATTTCGATCCGGTAACCCAATACGAAAGAAAGAGTATCAATGGGATTCCGTCCGCGTTGGGCCAGGACATCAAAGACACTCCCGGTATGCTCGAGCTTCAACGTCCTCTCGCAAGGTCCAACCCGAGAGAGAACCAGGAGGCCGAACAATACATCCCTGCACTGATGGCACGCAGTCTCAACTCCGAAGCCTCTACGAAGATATTGGAATCGAACGTCCTCGACATGAAGGAGTCGGAGCCGTATGTACTTTCCGAGGTACTGCTTAACCATTGGATCTATCTGGCAGACAGAGGACTGTACGAAACAGTTCTTACACTCCAGTTGCCAAATGGAAGCGATATCTTCAAACTGACGATGAAGGAAGCGTACCTCGTTTTCCAATACCTGTTCATGCTTCGATTAGGCGTTGACATGGTGGAGATCCCTCGCCTCATGGCGAAACGAGTCAGGCGAATTCAACTACCTACGTTTGAAGAGCTTAGGGGCATTACGTCCCGTACCATCACTCCAGATGCTTTTATCCACGAGGCATTGCGCGATAACGTAGTCATTACCAACTACATATCGGTCGACTCGTTCCTGCTGGCCTGTCAAGGTATCCAGGCGCGTATGTTGTCGCACCGGGACCTTTACGCTTTCCGTGAAGACCTCCATCAGTACGCCGAGGTCAAACTGATGACTGATCGGTTTTATGCCGATGTCCCAGTTGACCTTGACCACGGACAGAATTACGCGCAATGGATGAGTGACAGGGGCCTGAGCTTCAAGGACTACACACCCGTCGAACTTGATTCCGTCATGCTGAGTGTTATCAATCAGGCAACGGGTTTAGAACTCAGGACATCTCAGAGTCTGAAAGATGTCCAACGTGCCATGCTCGACATCATGTCGCAGTTGTCAAGTTACAGCGTACACTACATCCAGCAAATCAATGAAGCGGCAGTCACCATGTTCGATTGGCCGCATCTGAGATGGCATTACCTGGGTGGTAGTGTCGGCACCGATATCCGTCTGCCGGTAACAGCGGCTAGGGTCGAATCCCTTAACGCCAGAGCTAAATTGAAAACGGTGATCGACGCGTCAAACATCGCGATCCGTCAGTTCGACCACAGCTCAAAACATGACATGGGGTTCGGTATCGGACTCCGTTATGAAATGTCTGGTCTTAATCAATACATCCAGAACGGCATTGCGTTGGGTACGACAATTGCAGCTATTCACGAACCTGCACTCGACCTGTCTACTCTTAATGGTAGTGTTGTGTCGATCCCTCAGCTTGAAACACGACCTATCGTCGACCTGTTCGAAAGGATAACTACCGATGACTTCACCGCTCCTTAATCCTGGCCAGTTGTGGCTAGGTGTAGTGAGGGGGTCTGACGAGGAGGCTTTTGAAAGCCTCCTTTCCACTATGTTGAAACCTGGTATAGACCCAGCAAGTTTCATTCATGGTGAGGTTATACAGGACCCCACAGACCCTACAAAAGTAACAACTCAGGTATCCGTTCTCCGTGCTAAAGCAAATATAGCACTCTGGGCGTATACCGATCAACTCAGTATTTCGTACAAGCGCATTAAGCTTGACGACATCTCGAACTATTTTGGCGAGACCGTTCGTGTCGATCTACCGACGACCGTCAGGGAGATGATGAGTGTTTACTTCAATATCAATCAGCTTCACGATAGATCGGACCAGGTATTGGATGCCACTGTAGAGGATGTCGGTGTGGTAGAAGTGAGTGCTATTCCAGGGCTGGCATTCATAGAAGGCACTGCCCAGTTCACCGTCAAACCATTCCAACGGTACCTTGAAGATGTAATTCTCGTGACGACCATATCGGGTTTCCGTTCACCTGCGGATATGGTCGTTAACTCGGCCACGACAATCGTCAACCAGGCAAGTGATGCAAACCCAGATTTACGCTACCCGCTTGAGTTAGAACTTACGGCACTCGGACAACCGACTAATATCAGCGGCTATGCGCACGATAACACAAAGATCGTAATGACTGCGACGGGCGAAGGCTTCTATAAAGGAAGTGTCGAACTTGTCTACACGCGGCATGACTTCGGCTGGTCTCTGGGTGGTAGTCAACCGTATGTGGAAGGTCCTTCACAACCAACGACGCAATTTATGATTGCGCGCGTGAGCCAATTGACAGGTTTCCCCATCACGTTAGATGATGTCGTGATTGACAATTACGCGTCGATCGCGCCCGGTAACCTGGAGACACTCACGGTTAATTTCAACCCCAACTCACTTCGTTATACAGGCTCGCTGACGATCGACTATAGGGCGGTGTGACATGGCAAATTTTTCACTTGTTCATTTGCTCAAGTACGATCCGTTTGAAGCACTGTTGATCGCTTATAACGACGTCCATGGCACATCGCTCAATCCCAGGTATGTCATGCTTGACTCTGTAACACCGTCCCTTGGTCGAGATGTGACTGTCAGATTAAAAGCTCGTCCAGACATCCCCAACGAGGAAGAAAAGAAATTCTCTAATGTCGGGGAAATTACCGTACGTCGTCTCGATCTTACGGCATTGTTCGGTGAACAGTTTGAACTGGAGCACGTTGGCGAAGTTGTCAGTCACGATGTGGCAAAGGTCATCGCGAGGGTAACGGGTATCGTTTTCGATCAGAACGATTTCATCGACGATGTGATCACCATCGAAAACAACGTACTTAAGGCATCGCCGGTGTCACTTCGGTGGCACGGCACCCTCGTTATCAATAATGGATAACTCGAATTTGAGGTGGGTATGTACGTAAGAGCACTGCGCTATAACAAACCGGCAGCTGAATTGATGCTGGATATATTCAATTACACCAATGGTTCACGAGTCGAACCGTGGCAAGTCACATTCGGTGAGCCAGTCAAGGTACCTGAAGACCCATCACCAATTACCCCGGTTCACATGAACAACTACAATATGGTGCGTCCGACAGACGGTACGTTAACAACCATCGAGGTGGTCCCCACTCCAGAATCCGGTTGGGTGGGGAATCTTAAGTTGACGTATCGTCGCGAAGTTCTGCAAGACAAGTTCGTCAACGTGCCGTTTGTGATTTATGCGACCGACTACACCACACCAGTTATTCTTGAAGAACTCAATAAACAGTATGCTTTGTTTCTTGATCCTAAGTTGGTGGATGTCGAGATTCAACAAATCGACCTGAATGACGTCATTTTCGACACCCACATGGGCAGTATCCTTGATGGTGATGCAGACAGCGATTATGTCCCACCTATTGCGTATGACGCCATCATCAAGATGAAGGATAACCACCCTGTCTATCTCGGTGAGATCCGCGTCTATATTCGTGAGGCTGTGCATTTCCTGAACCGCAACGTCAAGACCACCCTTGAAGTGCGCAAGTACCTTGGGCCGGAAGATCATGCAAAGATGCCGGCTGAAATGATCCTGCCGAACAATCGCTTTGTGGACCACGACCACTTCATGAAAAATTTGAAGGTGGGTGATCTGGTTGAAGAATGGATTGTGAACACAGCCAAGTCCATCACAGCGGACGACTGGGTATTTACCCAGAACGCAAACCCGTTCAATCTTTATGGCGCGCGGGTGGTCTATAACGGCCTAAACACTGGCGAAGTTTACATCGATGACCCCAAGGTAAGCAATGTATTGATTATCCAGTTCTCGGATCTCCATTGCACCAACATCGCCGGACAGTGGATCATCGGTTATTACAACCACGACACCTGGTTACGTCGAGTCAGAAGCGATAGCCTGCCTATCCAGGACCAGTAACCAATCGTATGTATTTCACCCATTCCTAACATCAAAGGCCTTCGATCCCATGCAAAAGATTGTTCCGACCCAATTGTCGAACTACCTGCAGGTGAGCTCCTTTTTGGACACCCCCTTCATCAAGTTCGCTGACACGACCCTGAACCAAAAATTTGACATCCAGGCATCGGCAAATATCATGCCTGGGGTGCGACCGTCGTTGAAGTTCTTCACCATCGGTCTCGGCGGACACACGTACACCACCGGCCCGAACAACATCCCGTTGAGCCAGGTCATCGACCACAGCTCGGGTGATGCAGGATTGTACAAGCACATTCCGTTCGTCGTTCGTCCTGTCAATGACGATCTGACTGCCGGCGAGCGTTCGCGGTACTGCCTGCGCAAAATGATTGAACATGACGGCATCAACTATTACGCTTACTACGGTAAGCGTTTGAATATGACCGGCGTCGTACCCAAGATGACCAAGCGCACAATCGTTGATGGTCAGCCAATCATCGATAACTACACGTACACTGAGGCCAATCTCAGTCCTCAGCCGCCCGAGATCCCAAATATTGGTGCTGTAACTACCAGTAACGAATACCTGGCCACCAGCGCCATCGTACCGATGCCGTTTACCGAAACCGACGTGGCAGAGCTCTACAATGTGGCCGAGGTTCTGTTCGGCGATCGTCGCATGGCGATTATCAGCGAGTTCGGTTTCTGCACGGCTGCCGATGCCGATGTCTCGATCAACACCCCAGCAGGTGCTGTGAATTTCAAGGAAGTGATCGGCGCTCAGATTGCCACCATCATCAGTGGCCATTATGAGCTGATCTTTAACAGTAAAGGATTCGACTTCAACCTCGAAGTCGGTGCCGTACAGCCACTCCTGGCAACTAATCAAATTCCGACCATGACCATGACTCTGCTCGGTTAAAGACGCGCGTAGTCTAAGGTAGGTTCTATGCAGTTCACAGAGCAATCCTTCATTTACAGGATAATGGGCATCGACAACGGTTCCTCAAACCTAGGGATAGCTGTGCTGGATCTTGACCTTAGGCAGAACAAGTACCATTTGGTCAACTCGGTAACACTGACAGCTGAAAGGCTTCTCAGAGAGCGCCGTATCTGCACAAGCTCACACGGTGCTCGATGGGGTCGTCAGAATATCCTTAAGGAAGAACTGGCCAAGTATCTGCAATTCTATCATCCCCATGACGTGGCTGTCGAAACACCCTTCTTCATGCCACGCCGCGTCCAGAGTTTTGAGACGCTTACTGAAATGATGATTTTCATCCGCCAGGTCGTTGAAGATTACAGCGGGAAGGATATCTACGGTATCTCTCCCGGTGCAGCTAAACGCGCCGTCCAACCTGCCGACTTCACCATGAAAAAGGCTGTAATTAAAGATTGCATCCTTAAGCTAGATAATTTAACATGGAATGAAGGTATTCAAATGGACAACCTGACGGAGCACGAGTACGACGGCATTGCAGTAGCCATGGCACACGGAAAGGCAACACGGAAAGTAACTGGCTTTGTCAGGTGACAGCTAGTGAGGGTGCGTCATGCAAATGTCTGACATTATAAAGGCAGTGGGGGACTCCACTTTAAAGGAGTTCCCGTGGGGATGTGTCGTTAAAGACACAGTTAACTTGTTCGTTTCGAATGAGTTTCGCCTTGATGAGAATTCCACAGGGAGTGATTTGATGCATTCCCTGGATTCACTTGGACACGATGTCCGTGAACTTATTCTCAAAGCTACATTGGATCCGACACTGTGTAAGATTACACAACCGGCGCTAAGTGAAATAGGCATCCATCAAAACGATGTCACGCAGGAAGATCCAACGGTTGAATTATGGCAAGCAATCGTGTCGCCTAAGTTCGTTGTTGTCAGTACTGTAGTCGGTGCTGTGGTTTTGGCTGCCATCAATATGGCATTCGGCCTTTCTACTGACGGTAGTTTTGGCTGGAAAGACCTTATCGATGCGTTCAATCAAGTTATCGGTGATTAAGTATCGTAGGTCTATCATGAGTGAAAACCCCATAGTCCAAACGGGCAGCAAGTGGTCACTTAAAACAAGGTTCATGGTTGTCATTGCCGCTGTAGTCATTTTCGCATTCGTTGCAGATACAGTCGGCAGGGTATACCGTGGCGAGGGCGTAAATATGGAGTTACTCCAGAGCGTCCTAGAGACCATGTTTAAGCTCGTTTCATCAAGTGAAGCTACGTGACAACATAAAGCCACCTACGACGCCGTTAAAAGCGTCGTAGGTGGCTTTATGCGGTATATACTTAAGCGATCGATGCAGCGTTGTCGTCGACTTCAGCAACTTCCTCTTCAGAGGACTCGGATTCATCTTCCTCAGTTGCTTCAGGTTCGGTCGGTGGCTCCCCTTCGTCCGGAGCCGGTTCTTCAGCAGGCTCTTCTTTCACAGCCGCGTGAAGAGGGTTCTTAACTTCGAACTGATTACTGAATAGATCACGAACATAGTCCAGATCTTCCTGAGATTTGATGCCTGGTTGGATGAGACGAGGATCTTCCAACTTAAACGGCATCGTGATGGAATTGATGTCTTGGCCTTCAGGAACTTCCAAGTCGATCTTCACGACATTTTTCTGATTGCCGTCGAGATCCTGGAATACATCAACTTCCAGTTCGAACTCAGTGTCACGCACCGGAAATACATAACGTGTCTTGAGTAGACCACGAGGTACCAGCTTACTGAAAAGCTTGAAGGTATCTTCGGTGATACTCATCTCGTTTTCATCGTTGTCGGTAGGGTTCTTGACCTTGATGGTCTGGGTGTATTCGGGCTCACCATCGTCGATGCGAGTCATGCGAACACGGATGGTCCCTGTCGGACCGCCATCGCCGCCACAAGGGATGCCCCATTGTTCTTGGTACTCTTTACGGGAGGACTTCTCAACCAGCACCGACAGATCATCAATACGGCCGTAAATCTCGTATTCACGTTCTTTGCTGGTGCTGCCATCGACCCCAAGGGATTCGAGTGAAGTCATGCCTTCTGGAACAAAGGCCTGCTTCAAGATTGATTTGAGCATGGTTCTGATATCCATAACAAAGAAAAAAGATGCAACTTTCATAATAAGTGGGGGTCCGAAGACCCCCACTGCATTACGCCAGACGGATACCGATGACGTCACGCGCGCCACTGATCGGAACCAGCTCGAACATGATGTTGTCAGCAGTCACCATGTATACACGACCTGCGCCGCTGGTCTTACGACCGATGTGGAACAGGGACGTCAACGCCGTTGCCAGCGGTACGTCAGCAAACTGCCCAGAGCGCTGCGGTGTACGTACTTCCTTACCGACCATGCCAAACTTGTCGGAATCGATCTTGACATGGAGCACTGCCATCGGCTTGAACATCACCGCTGTCGTTTCACGGAACTGCTCGTATGCCTCACTGCCATCTTCTTTGGCCGGAAGAACGTCCAACGCATTGATGATTTCCAAACGCTGATCACTGTCCACCACATAGTGCAGGGATGCCAACACGACGCGTGTTCGAGCCAGGAACTGCGAGGTTGCGCTGGCGCCGAGATTACGGAACGTCTTGCAGTTGAGCAGATCTTCGAAGTCACCGACGAAGCTGTCGATGGTGATGTCGAGACCGAACTGATCACGCAGTGCACTGTTCACTTCATCGGTGAAGTGACCGTCGATGAAGTTCATGACATTTTCAGCCATGACACCACGTAGACTCGCAAGACGGCGGGCCATGATCTGAAGATCCGATTCACCCGAACTGCTCGCACGTACCGACTCGAGGGCCTCCAGGGTCTTCTTGTCGGCCGCCATCGGCACTGTGACGAAGGCATTGATGGACAATACGTCTTTATCGCAACGCACCGCCTCGCCGGCCACACGCAATGCTGCTTCGTTAAGATTGCTGATGGTCTGCGGCTCATCGCTGATGTCGGGGTTGGAAGTGTCCAACTCACCGATCAGCTGGCGCCGTACGTACGTGATTGTTTTGTTCAGGGCATCGAGGTCCACCGCATCGATGTCATCACCGATGGAAAACACATCGCCACTTTCACGCTCAGTAGCAAAGCGGGAGTTGGGGCGAGTGGTGGTGCGGATTTCATGGGACGCTTCGATCAGATCTTCAGTCACAGGGAGAAACTCCTCACGTACGTGGCCGCTCTTGTCTTTGACCAGGAAGCATACCTCCATATCCGGGTCATAGGTGCGGCGGGTTTGTTGTTTTGTCGAGAACGACCAGGTCCAAGACGATTTGTGTGCCAATTGCCAGTGTTCACCGTCCACCCAGAAATCGTCATATGGACGATCCTTGGACTTGTCAGGGCCATTCTGCGCGGTGGGTTGTGCAGTGGGCGCCTGTGCAGCCGGCGCTGCTTCACGGGCCGGCCAGGCAGTCTGATCACGGGCTGGCTCGGCCGGCCGACTATCCCGTTCACCAGGCTTGGCCCACAGTCCACCTGAACGAGCAGGCGTCGAATCGGGCGACGGCGCTGGTGTGCGATCAAACACGCTACCACTGCCACCGAAGACATTGGGTGTCGGCCGGTCGGTGAACACACTACGTTGCTGATTACCGAATACACCACCAGAGCGATTGTCATAACCACGACTCATGTCGTTTGCGGCCTGGGCCAGACGTCGCCACTGGGTATCGGCAGCCTTGATATCACGGTAGATGTCATCGGGAAGTGCATCGGAAATCCGACGGTCACTCAGAGCGAACGACCCAACGTTAGCATCGATAACAGCAGCCACCGTGTTGAGGGCGAGTTCTTCTTCCTCACGCCCGCTACGAGCAGAACGAAGCGCATCCTCAACCAACACGATGGTCACGTCCACGAGTTTGTTCATCTCGGGGTTGTTGTAGTTCTGCGCCGACATGTAACGGTCGTAGGCCTCGCGCAGATCGTTATCGCGGGCGCGGTTACGGATGTAATCGATGGCGCGCTCATATACGAAATTACCGATATTGCTCATTGCATGCTCCAGCTGGATTAGGTGCGTTGAATCAGACGTTGTACACCGTCTAGCGATTCTTTATGCTCGAGGGGTTCCATAGTTGTATGTTTCTCATCGAGCTTAACGCAAGGATTGAACCGGTTGTTGCCAATCGGTGTTGATTTAGGCAGCACACCGAAACCGGCGACGGCTGCGAACGACGAATGGAGGTACATGGTCGGGCCAATCGGTTTGGCATCCTGACTCTTACCACGGCCGTGCGTATCATTCTGTTGAACAATCGTCGACGTGATCTTGAAGAAGTAGTTGTCGCTCGGGTTTGATACCGAGGATACTTCTGGATGCTCAGCTGCAGAGCTGATACCGTGAATCAGCCATGGCCTGAAGTACTTCCTTAGGATCTCTTCGTATTCTTTTGCTGTCAAATCCTTTTTGTTATTGCCGGTGATTCGGAATAGGAACTCGAACATGCTGTTGTTGATGTTTCGGAGCAGATAGCGCAATACTTCAAGGCGCTTGTTATACAGACATGCTTCACGACCGCGTTTGCTGTCGAGCATGTTCTGCATTTCACGCATGATGTACGCCATCAAGTCATAGAAATCATGACACTCCACCTGTACCTCTTCGAGCGTCTTGACCGTTTCCTGGTCAACATACGCATCAAGCGATCGCAAGTGAGTTTCCATTTCGTCCACAAGCTTACCATGCTTGTTTGCTTCACTCCACAGAATGAACCCCATGAACACGTTCCACCACCACGAATCTTCCAACTCCGATCCGTTTTCGATGTATTCGGGGAAGTGATCTAGCACGTAGAAGAAGCCCGTTGCAAAGCTCTTCGTCATATCCGTCCACGCACCACGATCAACCAACAAGATGATATCGGTAGCAATCATCTCATAGTTGCGTCGCGGGTTAATGCCTTCAGGCGCTTTCCGGAGTGAGGCCACTTTCACCCAATGTTCTGGTGGGTATTGTTCTGGGTCGTAATCCCGTTCGCGCATGATGATCGGACGGGTGCCACAATACTTCTCGAAAGTCCCCAATGCACCAAACTTGCAGAACAAGTAATGTGGCATGGAACTGAACACCTTGCCCATGCGGATCAGGTCCGACTTACTGCGCGATTTCTTACCGCCCTTGTTGTGAAGCAGCGAATGGACGACGTAGTCCTTGGTTCGGACACCGTCAACCACAATGGTGTAGTTCTCTCGATTGAACGAGATGGGTGCTCGCGGGATGCGGATAAAGACGCTATTTTCTTCGATCTCGAACGCGATGTCGCCCATGACAGGCGCTACGGCGAATTGCTTGCCCGAGATGTAAAGCATGCCAGCTTGCCGGACGAAAGGAAGATACATGTGCATTGGGGCCAGTTCTTTCCCGTGCAATCTAAAACGGTACTTGTACAAACGCACATCACTACGCGCAATGTCGTACACGCGGTTACTACCAGCGCGCACACGGGTAATGGTATTGTATTCGGCCAGCGGATCGCACACTTCACTACCGATGTATTCAAACCCATCTGGATACTGTCCCTCACCACAGCGGATGATGTTGTCGATATACGACTTCGAGAAAGGCACGTCTTTGACGGCAATGCCTTTAACGACATCCTGGTTAAAGACCGGTGCCCGTTTGCGATGAATAAAGTCGAATAGTTGAGCGTCCATGGTTAACCTTCATTTAGATGTAACACTCGACAGAATACCGTAGATAGTAACTGCCGCCCCTAACAACGCAGCAGCTGATTTCGCCCACTCGACGTAATTACGTCGATCGAAAGAATCCTTTTCCTGGAGGGCTTTCGTTATAGCGCCTTCATTCTTGAGGCGTTGGACTGTGATGTCCGCTCCCAGCTGCTCACTCCTGATTTTTGCTTCTTCAACCCGCCTGACAGTGGTGTCGCGATCAATGATCATCTTCGCCATGTCATTCATAGGCCCGCCTATTTCAGCATCCTCGACGCTACGGTGGAGACCGAATTTCTTATCGGCTTCCTCGTACGTGTAAGTCTTACTGATGATGTCGGACACATGCTGCCCATCCTTGACAGGGGACCTGGTCACCACATGCACCCCGGTCTGATAGCGCAAGTCACGCTCGATCGGGATCATGAAAATATCCCCACCATAATTGACATACCGTGTAGACCGTTGTACCTGGACAGCGTTGTCCACCGCTTTGATCATGAACACAAACGTATTGTCACCTGCCCCAGGAGCAAGCTCCCGCAACGTAGCTTCATCACGCTTTGACTTATCGAAGGGATGGATAGATCCATGGTCTGCCAACCACTCCACCAGCAAATCGCAATCGGGCATATAACAACGCCCGGCGGCGTCACACATGTCGCGATGGTAGATCAAATATTCGATGCTGGCACTGAGCATATGGTGGGAATTGTTATACAGTGCTCCTTCGTAGGCCCGTATCCAGCAGACGACCTCACGATCATCCTGGTTCGGTTTACTACGTAGCGTGTCCAGTGCGCGTTCCATCGCCTGTCGGGTCATTGCATGTGTAACACACACAAGGAACTCGTCCGAGGAGTATCCACCTACAGGAGGAACTACCACGGCTGTGCCGTCACGGGTTGTAACGACCAGGTCACGATCCATATAGTTAAAGTACGCAACCGTAACTGTAGGTGTGCCTTTTATCCCATTTTCATGGGCACGGCTTGCTCCCCGTAACCGGGTCGCATTCTTGGTCTGGAAAGGAGGAACCATCTTCCCATTGTTGAAACTACTGCTACCACCGTGTAACTGGGCGTTAGTATCGACCCGTGAAAACTCATGCATAGGGAATGTCCCTTATTTAATTTTTAACATGACATTTAGCTAAACGCATCATGTTTATTCGCAATGTTATAATGTATGTTCAGAATGGCCTCGATTCGAACCGGCAAAAATAAAAGGACAGGAGGCCGAAGCCTCCTGTCCTATTGCGCTTTGTAGCTACAGCCTAACCCTTACGGACTAGGACTGAGTTCCAAAGCCGGCACCACTTCAGGGAGTAACGACGCCAGTGTCACCGGAGTCGGCACCGCCGTCGGCGGCAACTGGAAATGTGGCAACTGGGATCGACCAGCCCTCCGACAGTACTTCGTTCAGACCAATGACATTGATCTTACCGAGGATCGGCAGGTGGTTGATGTGGCGGTTACGCGGCTGCACCATGGCCTCGCGGATCTGGGTCTCGTCACGCGATACGTTCACGTGGGAGATCAGCTCCGGAATCCAGAGGTGGGTACCGCAGTTCAGCGGATCCAGGCCTTCCGAAGCACGCTTGAAGGTCCAGAAGATGGTGTGGCGGATACGCTGGTCAACGGTGGTCACCTTGTCGAAGGTGATGTCGTCGCCCAGGGTACGGCTGTCGCCGTCCTTCAGGATGAACGAAGCAGTCTTCGGATCGGAACCGACCAGGACGTTGATCTTCTCGCCGGTGTAACCGGTGTACGCATCCAGTGCGGTGCGGTAGTTGGTTTCCAGGATCGCGTCCTGGATGTCGCTACGCAGCACGTTGCCCAGTGCAGCTTGGATGTCCTGTACGCGCTCGAACGAACGCAGGCTGCGAACCATGGCACGCAGGTCGACGTTGCGCTCACGGAACCACGGACGAACGAGGAAGCGAGCGATGCCTTCCACTTCCGGCAGCAGGTCGTCAGCATCGATCGAACCGGTCAGGAACTTCCAACGAGCCAGGCCGTCGGCGAAGCGCAGCAGAGTGGTGATTGCGTTGTTGTCGTTGCGCAGGCGAGCAGCGGTAACCAGCAGGTCGATGTCGGCCATGCCGCGTTGTTCAGCCAGCGGGCTCGGGATCGACAGCGGGCTGCCCAGGTATACCGGGTAGCGCTCGGTGTACTCGGAGCTGTTCAGTTGCAGACCGCGCAGGCGACGGTTGGCGTTGGACAGGCGAGCGTTCGGTTCCCAACCGATGACAACCAGGTCAGCCAGACCTTGAGCGATATCGCGGCCGACGCCGGGTTCGGTCAGGGACAGGACTTCACCGGCAGCGTTCACGACCTTCTCGACGTTGATCGGGGCAGCCTGCACGATGGCGTTGGCTTTCTCGGTGTCAACGTGGCCAGTGGCGATCACGCTCAGAGTAACGGTGTAACCGCCGTCGACGATCTGCTTCAGGATCGGGTTCTCCAGGGCTTCGCCCAGGTGGTTGACCGACTTGGCATTGATCTGCAGCGAGCTGGCGCGGAAGTTCAGTTCCAGTTCGCGGCCCAGACCCTGGTTGCCCTTGATGAAGTGGGCGCGCGGCATGTTCTGGATGTCGAAGGACAGGACATCGCTGTCGCCTTTACGGACGTACAGGGATTTCACGCCAACGGAACGATCCAGTGCATCGGTCTGGTTCGCTTGACCGGCGATCTTGACCAGAGTGTTCTGGGCCAGGCCAACCAGGTTCACGCGCTTGCCGACCAGCAGCGGAGCGGTCATTACGGTACGGTTACCGAGGTCGACCGAACGCGGTGCAACAACAGCAGCACCAACGAACAGATCTTCGTTACCGCTGTGAACTTCTGGAACCAGGTCGGTGCTGTGGTCGGCCAGGATCTTGTAGTTGATCGCAGCTTCGAGCAGACGGCGCTGTTTGAAGTCGGCGTGGTCGCCGCGGTTGTTGTGCAGGAAGTGGTTCAGAACCAGGTGGCTGCGGATGGTGACGTCGGCGCCGCCCTGCTCAGGGGTCAGGATCACGGTGCGGTAGAAACCTTCAGCGAACTCGCCTTGCTTGGCCGCTTTCTGGTTGTAGACCATGGACAGGCCGATGAAGTCGGTCAGGTTGCTGTTGTCGAAGGCTTCCATCGAAGGAGCGGCCTTCTCTTGGAAGTCGAAGTCGCCCATGGACTCGACGGAAACGACCGAACCGGCGCCGCGAGGATTGGCCACGTCGGAAACAGCCAGGGCCGAACGAGCGTAGGCGCTTGGGTCTTGGGAGGCCATGCCGATCACGGCGGTGGCATCGATCTGGGCTTGGGTCAGGGCTTCGCCGGCGCTTTCCATCGAGGAGGTCAGGATTTGACCCATCTGCTCCATCGAGGTGATCAGGGAGTCACGGTCGAGTTCGCTCAGGGATTCCATGGAGGCGACGCCGGCATTGCCGACAACGACGCCCTGCTTATACATACCTTGAAGTTGTTGAGCCTGAGCTGCCAGAACTTTCTGGGCAGTCGAGGTCTGCTTGCCAATCACACTCATTACATTTCTCCGCGGGGAAATTGCAGCCTAATGCTGCGATGTGTACAAAATACCGTGGCTCTCATCTCCGTTACCACGTTATAACGTACGTTCTGCATACAATTGCAGACAACGGATGTCTGTCAATAGAATACCGGGTTTATTTGTACATCCTGTACGTGTTGTTTGAACGCGTTAGTGGCTGCCAACTCACACAACGGAATCCTGCCATGCAGGACCTTGGTGATCTTGGTTGCCAGCGAGTCGCTGCACTCTTTCACACTATCGGGGGCATTGTCGGAACGCATTGCGCGGACGACCACCAGTTCAGTGTCCACCAACTGCACATCGACGACAGGGTAGACACTGTCACTGCATCCAGCGGTTGCACCGAACACGAGTGTCTCAATGCTCTGGTTGCCCATCGCAGCCCGTTCCATCAAGGTCGGTGTCGGCAATGGACACTTCATGGAAACTCCCAGAGGTTTCATGTCCTTAGCACCGAGAAATACCAATGCATCGTGTGACATGAAATTGACCATCTGGTAAATCAAAAGATCACGCGGCGATAGTATGCCAGAAAGCTTTTCATACACTGCAAGATCAGCGTCATCGATACCCAGCTCCTTCTGAATGAGGTTGAGCCAGACAGGCACGATGACTAAGTTGATGTTGCTCATCAGAACATACCTCTTTACGAGCTGTTTGGGTCGGGTAAATGGACGTCAAACTATTTCTAGTAAAATCTGTATCACTTCTCTTCCTTGAAAGCCAACTCGAAGGTTATTCGTCTGGCAATCCGAGGATGATTAGGGAGATTCTAAGTGAAATCAAGCTACCTGAAACCATTGGTGAATTAGGGGACGGACGGAACACACTATCGAATCTACGTACCACATTACTGTGGATGCTCAATGAGGGCGCCTCACAAAGATATGATGTGGATTCGACGTTGCAGCGATTGCGACTGAATACCAATCATGACGATGTAACGTATAAGTCGTTTGAAAAACTTATACGCCGGTATCCGGATGAGACCGTGGTCCGGAAACATATTAATGACATTTCTCGTGAGATCCGTCGTTATAAGAGTCGTGATAAACTCCACGAAATCATCAAGAAAGCATCCTACACCCTATCGTTCCGTGAAGCGGAGGTGGAAGATTGGGATTCGTTTGTACTGCAGACTGCGCAGGATCTTCTATCGGTCGATCTTGAAACAGAAGAGCGGGTAGACCCGGCGTTTATAACCAGCGTTAACTTCAATGACAAGGACTCGGTAACCGCTGCGTTTGAAGATATGCACCGTACCATGAGTACGGACGGTATCCTCAAGTTCCCGATCAAAGCCATGAACAAGCTGATGGGTGTACAAGGCGGTCCTCGACGTGGGGAGTTCGGTCTGGTCAATGCCCTACCCGGCAATAACAAATCGGGGACACTCCTCGACATGTTCATTGGTGTGTGTATCTTCAATGACCCATTCTTGTTCGATCCATCGAAGAAACCACTGGTGTTGTTGTATAGCACTGAAGACGATGTCCCGGTCATCATTCAGAAGATCTATGTCATCCTCAAGCAACGTGAAACAGGCGTTGCACAATCAATCAAAGGAGTAACACCGACCGAAGCTGCAGACTACGTCATGGGTAAACTCCAGGAACGTGGTTGGTTTGTTGAACTCCATCGGATCAAGGGATCGGCATTCACGTATGCGAAGTACATCAAGCACCTGGAGCAGTACAAAGCCAAAGGGTTTGAAGTGTGTGCATCGTTTGTCGACTACCTGGCGATGTACAGCAAAGATGGTTGTGCATCGGGTTCCACGGGCGACGACCTTCAAGACCTGTACAAACGTGTCCGTGAGTACACTGCACCTGAGAAGATCCTCCAGGTAACTGCTCATCAGTTGTCTACACAGGCGAAAGAAGAGAAACGCATGAACCCGACCAAGTTCATTCGTGACATGCCTGGCGGTGGTTACTATCAAGGCTGTAAGAAACTGGATACAGAAGTTGATTGGGAGTTCTACGTTAACAAACAGGTCGTTAACAACGGCACTTATCTAGAGTACCTGTGGGGTAAACACCGTGGTGTGGTAGAGCCTACCCCAGAAGCACACAAGTACTTTGTCATGAAGTTCCTTGAGGATCACATGTACGGTGTGCCCTATGACATGGACCTTGAAGAAGACCTGAGCTATAAGATCGTCGGAGGCCGTCCGAGTTCTGCTGGTGGCGGAATGCAATGGAATGACATCGACGAGATGAATAGCATGGCCAACGCAGCATAAGACGAGGAGGGGCACAGCCCCTCCTCTATGCCGCATTATACACCAGTCAGCGCATCGATTTCAGCCACCAGAGATTCGATCAGCAGTTGTTGCTCCGCCAGTGTGACTTCCTGCGCAGCAATGGTATCTGTCAGTCGAATGATCGTGGCCGTTGCTGTCTCGCGATTTGTAATGGCGTTGTTACGCGCTTGTGTGATTTGGGCGTACTGTTGTTCGTCCACATAGTCGCTGGTGCTGGCACGCGATACGAATACCTCCGGCACCACACCTATCTTGGACGCTACCGATTCAATAACCGCCTGCTTGATATCCGTGAGATCACGTGAGTCAGGGAACATCCCTAGTGATACACCTAGTACCAGGCGACTGTGTTTAACACTGCCCATCTGTGGATAACTGTCGATGTACGTATCGGGCACGTACATCATGGAGCCCGAAGTATCACGCAGACAAACAATCAGAGCACCTTCGACCTGATCCTCACTGTAAGCGGTTGCAGTGAGGCCTACCGGCTCATACACCAGCCGCATAGGGTCTTGCTTACGCGCCACTAGTTCGTCGAATGTACGCAGTGCTACGACGGTATAGCGCTTGTTGGCATCTGCTGAAAAAGGGGCACGTAGAATAAATGCACCCGAGATACCCATCGGTGGGGTCAAACGACTCATGGTAACCTCGATTGAGCTAATGACTGATCATACGATAACTGGGCATAAAGGGGGACAGGTCCCCCAGTATGTATTATCAGGATATGAACCGTTTGATTGTATTGTAGATGGCATCTGAGACATTGCTCACAAGTAACTGAATCGCAAGATTTAGGAATGCAATATCTATTAGGATATCCGTGCTGTTGGTGGGCGTCGACCCATAACACCAAAAATAAAAAATAACCATTGATACGGTCGATATTAGAATGGTGACCGATATCGCACCTATACCGAGTGCAATTTTCATCGGTGTCTTGGTTATAAATATTGTTTCGGTCGAGATGAAAACCCTGTGGATAATCACGATGACCGTCGATGTAATCAAACTAGAAACGATGGCGATCAATAACAACCATACTTCCATTCATCGTTAACCACTGCTGACCAAAAAAGAAGAAGAGCTTGCCAGTTACTCTCATAGCATAGAGTCCGGGGACATCCCCGGACTCTATGCGGTGTCATTCAATAGTCATCGCGAATGCCGATGGGTTTGTAGCCTTTGTCGTAGCAGATCGGGTATTCGCACGTGCCGCCCGCTGTTTCAACTTCAGCAGCATTGACGACCGGTAGATACTTACCCAAATCTGCCATCAATACAGACTTCCCATCGATAGAACAGTCATCGTCCATGCGCGGGTTACACCAAGCCTCCTTGATGCCACTGGTGGAAACTGCTGGCTGTGCACTGCCGTTGCCGAGATCTGCTTGGAATTGCTCCCAGCCGCCCTCGTAGCGCCAATCCATAGTCGTCTTGATGACTTCATCACTGGCCCCAGAGATGGCATAGAATTCTTCCAATATTCTCCCTGCCTCCACGTAGCTGATAGCCGGTTGGTTGAACAGAGGACCGTGGTCCTTAAGGTAGGCCACGATCTTCCCGTCGGTGCTTTCACCAATGTAGTACCAAATCGACACGATGAAATTGGTATCGAACGAAATGTTACCCTGGTACTCACCGTTGGACTGGCACGTCCCCCGCCGACAGATCCCAACACTGCGATTGGCTGAAAACATCTTCTGGCCAGTCTGTTGATCAACCCAGTTCAGGTTACGCATCATCTTGACCCACGTGCACGTTACAGTCGTCACAGTGAAGTCTTTACTGATACTGCAGGGAATGGCCGCAGGGAGGCCCCTGGGTGACATTTCATCGGGAAACGACACACCTGCCGTACGGTAGTGGATGGTGTAATCCAGTTGGGTGGCATGTGCAACAAGCGCACACATGGAAAGCAGTAAAACCATAATTACGTTTTTCATGTCGTTGCTCCTTAGTTGCCTTTAGCGGCTTCAATCACATCACTTAGGAAAACCAAGTAGGCGTCAATCATCAATTTCTCTTCTGGGGTCTCGTCGTCCACCGGCAAACCGATACAGGATTTCTTTACGCATGATAAGTACTCGCTATTGGATAAACGGTTAAAAGGCCGGGCAAATGCCCGGCCTCTATTACGGACGCTTAAGCGCCAAGCTTTTCAAACAGACGGAAACACTTCACAGTTTCTTCTTCTGTAAAGTCAAGCTTCTGGAGGAATGTCAATTCCTCATCGGGCCGGTATACCTTCCAGAACCCAGGACCTGGAATGTTCGTGTCTTTACCAGATTTACGTACGACTAGCACTGTCAGATGAGGCAGGCCGGCTTCTTTGCAGAAGTTGAACACGTCATACAGCACAGGTGAGATCGCCTGCGCTAGAGCGTTCCCCTTGGACGGGAGAGACAACATAAGTGCCAACGTCTCGTAGTTGATGGTCTGCTGCCGCATCGCCATCAATTGAAGAATAGAGAGACACGAACTCGCTCTCAGTTGCCGGATTGTGAAATCATACGGCGTCATTGGGGGGTGTGCTTTACCATTGACTTCCATGGGAAGACTCCTTGCTACATTGGTAGCATTCTTAACAGTATGTCCATACGGACTGTTACTACCTGTCATTGGACAGATAGATGCGGGACACAGTCCCTGCATTCTGATGTAAGTATTAGGGGCGATGGGTGAAAAACATCACGTACGTTACATATAGCAGACTGTACAACAGTAACGAACCCACTGGGAATTCAACAAGAATAACCATGAAGGGGTTGACCGGAACGATAGCGCGCCTGAATAACATCGCAATGAACGGACGCATTATCAAAGCAACGGCAATCAATGTCGCCGCCACTATTACCAACAACTGATTATCGGACATAGCTCTCCATATCAGCCGGAGGACATCCTCCGGCTCGGTATTGGTTTACGAAAACCCTGGGCCAGAAATACCCAGTGCATCCATTAGTTTCTGATCGTCAAGGTTGATGGAGAATGCCGCTGCGTCCTCATGACCACCACCGCCAAACTCACCGGCAATGACACCCATGTTGATTCGTTTATCGCGACCCCTCAAACTGACCACGACCTTTGCGCTACGAATCTGGTACACCATAACGAAATCGACATCATGGTGTTTCTTCATGATCTCTTCGGAGACTTCGTTTCGCACATGGGACGGCCCATTAACGACAGCGACCTTATAACCCCGCCAGTCAATCAACCGGACATAATTACGCATGATGTCACGGACGATACCAGTCGTCTTCTTGACGAGGGCACGACCGATATGCAGTGACTCTGTGTCTGGTGTGCCGTCTGGATTAACGTGACGATCGAAATTGTCGATGTACCGCCCTGTGGATGCCAGCCATTCGTTAAACGGCACCGTGTCGACAAGCTGCTTTACGAAGAGATCGTAGTCCTCGATGAGCAACAGGGCTTCAGGGATGTGACCGTTAGCGTCAATGTCACTGTCCAACACACCAGTAACATTGTTGAAGAACATCCAGGACAGGACAGCGCCAGACCGCGACTTATCGGCATACAGGTAAACCGGGACATCGACACCACTTTCACGGTTAACGACGTCCATGAAATCATTGAACGACGTAATGCCGCACGGCAGACCTTCCAACAACCTGACGCTGCTGTCGTGGTGATCGACGATCATCAGGGCTTTCGCTGTAGAGCGAATCTCCTCGACCTCCTTAGGCGTGGGAGAGATATCCACCATGATGACGACTTTCCCATCGGCTTGAGGCACGGGATCGCCGTAGTACCATGGGATGTATTCAGCTTTGTCACCAAGGGTACGCCACGCAGCCCATGCAGATGCAATACCGTCGTTGCAACCACCGTGATAAACAACAGCGATAGAATGGTTGTTCATAATGCCCCACCTAGTAATTTACAGGATGACGATATTCGACAGACAGTGGAGCTTCTGAAGGGAGGGTAGCAGGCCGATTGCATTATCTACCGAACACAGTACCGGTGCCGTATCGCCTTTGATGCAGAGTTCGTCTCGATCATTCAAGGTGATGTAGAACATCGCATGACTGACGCGATCGTGGCTAACGACACGATGATAACCACCAACTGCGTTAGTCCCCGTGAAAACACTGTAGCCGGAAATGTATTTGACATCGCTGGGCGATGTGGATAAGTCACGGAGCATAATCCGGCCATTGGTGACAGGGGCTTTTTCAAGAGCAGCAAGTACATCTTCAATTGTTACAATTCGCATGGTGTTCCCCTAAGGTTGGATCGCTATTGATGGTCTTGTTTAAACGATGCGGTACGTCAGTTACCGTAATCGACGAGGTCGTAGGTAATGATCTCTACCGAATTGTTGGGTTTCGTCATGGCGCGTAGACCAAAGCGAAGATCTCTTTCGTTACCACGCACGATGGCTGCCTCGACAAGCGCAGCCATTGGTCCCGTGGTTTCAATGGATCCCATGATCTCGCCGTTTTCCAGCCAGAGCGATTTGATCTTTGCGCATACCCGATTCTGGTCGATGTGACGATAACGGGTAATGCGTTCGTTTGGACTTGCCCCGTCGTGAAGTCGAGGTACGCCGAACTCAACAAACAACCCATCGTTCTTGATAGCGCGGTCGTTGAGTTCTCGAAGGGTTGCTTCAAACAGGTGACGGTTATCGTTACCACTCAGCTGGACAACAGCTGTTACCGCGGGCTTATTCTTACGTTGTTTGGCCATGTGTATCTCCTTGCCTTTCAGTCGTTCACTTTAATGGTAAGTGAACGACTTTATTTGGTAGCGACTGTAACAGGTACAATTACACCTTCGCTAGAGTTAACCCTGTCTGGTACATGTATTTGCCACCCTTGTCTTTGTAAGAACGAAGACAGGCTTCATCGCCCTGAAGAAAGACAAATTGAGCGATCCCTTCTTCGAGGTAGCACCGCACAGGACTACTCGTGGCATTGGCGATTTCGATCACAACGTGACCGGAAAATTCAGGTTCGATTGGCGTAACGTTGCAAATCAATGAACTCCTTGCATAGGTACTCTTACCCAACACGATCACGAGCACGTCACGTGGAATGCGGAAGTATTCCATGGTCGGCCCTTGGAGGTAACTGTGAGGGGGGATCATCACATACCTGGCGCCGTCTTCATCGACCGAGACCTTGGGTGTCCCGAAGTTATTGGCCTTCATGCGCTTTGGGTCGATCTCCGGTTCGAACACATTGGTAAATACCTTGATGTGTTCGATATCGCCAGCCAGTCTGACATCGTAGCCGTACGATGAAGTTCCGAAGGAGATGACCTTACGCACGTTCTCAGGGGCTTCTTGGCCTTCAGGTACCTCGATGTACGCAGGCAGACCAGAATCCTTGTACACGTAACGTACAGGGCTCTCAAAGAAGTCTTCGATCATGGGAGTCCAATCGAGCAGCTCTTCATCCTTGATCGGCCGTGCAAACTCACAATTACCGTAGATGTCACGGTTTCTCTCGAGACACCAATTCTTGATGAGGATGTCATCTTGTTCTGAGAAAGGCGGGGTTATACGACCGCTAGGCATCCCCATGCGATCTACCTTCACATGCGTTGGGCGATTACACTGCTGGGCGATCCATTTATCTGACAAGACCATTGGAGCAATTCCTTAATATTTCGTTAATAGTTATTGGGTGGAAAAGGTTCACGCTAGGACATTCTGACGTGCTAACTTCTTCATATTGTCGCGGAGTGCTACCGTCAAGTTAAGTCGAGTTGAAGCCACCCCTAATCTTGTCTTAACTGCGTAATTCTGCGCTAACTTGAGTACCGCTTTACGCACCTTTTCAAATTCTTCCCCTGGGTGTTCCTTGAAGAATACACCGGCGTAGTGGATGTCCACCTCTCCAGTTTTATTCCCCTCGCCATCCCGGATCACACACGAACCCATACTGCGGAATCCAGGCAGTGGATAAATACTCACTACCAGTTTCTCATTGAGTTTGTGAACCGTAATCCCTTCCATAAAACCCCCGCCCCGAATCATAGATTAAACGTAGTCTTTTTATTTTGACAGTCATCCACACGATTGTAATGTATGGTTATTTAATGGTGGAATCACTCCTTTCTCTAATCTATTCAGAAGTTCTGTTTTAAAGAACCGTAGACTGATCTAATTATGTGCAGACGAAGAAAATCCAACCTTTTCATTAGTCACTTAGCAACTCGATTAACCCAGTAAAGAGAGCCGATCTATGAATGCTGTCGTTGAACCATACACCGAGAACCTGACCACGGATGTCCCGCTTCAAGCTCCTTCTCTGGATATCTGGGATTCAAAATATCGCCTCCGCGATCGCTACGGTAAGCCGGTTGATGCTGACATCGATGCTACACGACTGCGTGTCGCCACCGCCATTGCTTCGGTTGAGGCCGATCCGGTGCACTGGAAAGAGCAATTCCTGTGGGCACTGCGCAACGGTGCTATTCCGGCAGGGCGCGTAACCTCCAACGCTGGTGCCGATCTTCACAAACCGGCCGTATCCCTCATCAACTGCACTGTATCGCAGACCGTACGCGACTCGATGCGCAATATCCTGAGTGCTGTGTCTGACGCCGGCATTACCTTGAAAGCCGGTTGTGGTATCGGTTATGCGTTCTCGACCATCCGTCCGAAGGGCGCCTATGTACACGGTGCTGGAGCCGGCACCAACGGTCCATTGGCCTTTATGGATATCTTCGACAAGATGTGTTTCACAGTGGCCTCTGCCGGCGGCCGTCGGGGCGCTCAGATGGGTACGTTCGACGTATCGCATCCAGATGTCGAATCCTTCATCACCGTCAAGCGTGAAGACGGCCGCCTGCGTCAGTTCAACCTGAGCCTACTCATCACCGACGAATTCATCGAAGCTGTAAAAGCTGACGGTGAATGGGAGTTGTTCTTCCCGGTAACCAACAAGGCTGCGGTGGCTGATGTCAAATCGGGAGATCTGATCTGGCGTGACTGGCCGGTGATCGAAGACGAATACACCGTCAATGAACTGGGTCAGGTTGCCTGCGAAGTCTACAGTCGCGTTCGTGCCAAGAAGATCTGGGATCTGATCATGGCATCGACTTACGATTTCGCCGAGCCGGGTTTCATCCTGATCGATGCGGTCAACCGGATGAACAACAACTGGTGGTGTGAAGATATCCAGGCCACTAACCCTTGCGGAGAACAGCCACTGCCGCCGGAAGGAGCTTGTCTGCTCGGGTCAATCAACCTGACCAACTTCGTCATCAACCCGTTCACACCTGAAGCACGTTTCGATTGGGACCGCTACCGTAAGGTCGTGTCGATCTTCACTCGGATGCTGGACAACGTCGTCGAACTGAACGGCCTCCCGCTGGAAAATCAACGGAAGGAAATCACCCGCAAGCGTCGTCATGGCATGGGTTACCTGGGCCTGGGTTCGACCATGACCATGTTGGGTATGGTCTACGGTGATGAAGTCTCCGTGGAGTTCACCGAACAAGTGACCATGGAACTGGCCATGCAGGGCTGGCGTGATGCATTGGCACTGGCCAAGGAAAAGGGCCCGGCTCCGATCATGGATGAGATGTTCACCCTGACTGCCCGGCATCTGCGCCAACGTCCAGAACTGGCTGACGATGGTTACAAAATCGGTGACCAGGTCCAAGGACGCATCCTGCATGCCCGTTACAGCAACTACATGCGCAAGATCGCTGAAGTCGATCCGCAGCTGGTGGCGCAGTTGGAAGATGTAGGTGCTCGTTTCACGCACCACAGCTCCATCGCACCGACGGGCACCATCTCCCTGTCATTGGGTAACAACGCCTCAAACGGCATTGAACCATCTTTCTCCCACAGTTACATGCGCAACGTGATCATTCCCGGCAAGAAGACCAAAGAGCAGGTCGAGGTAGTCTCCTTCGAGCTGGCGGCCTACCGCCATTTCATCAACCCGGAGGCTAAAGAAGCCGATCTGCCGAGTTGTTTTGCCACGGCGGACACCATCTCTCCAGAACAGCATGTGTTGGTTCAGGCGGCGGCTCAGCGCTGGATCGATTCGTCGATTTCCAAGACTGTCAATGTCCCGACGGATTTCCCGTTCGACCGTTTCCAGAACCTCTACCTGGATGCGTACGAGAAAGGGTTGAAAGGTTGCACGACCTTCCGCTTCAACCCTGAGGCATTCCAAGGCGTACTGGTGCGTAAAGAAGACCTGGACAACACGTCCTACATCTTCGAGCTGGAAGACGGCACATCGATCGAACTGCAGGGCAGTGACAAAGTGATCTATGAAGGCGAAGAGCACGTTGCAGCTAACCTCTTCGACAGTATCAAGGAAGGAACCTTCGGTAAATACTGATCACCCCCATTCACGCGTTACGGAACAGAATAACATGACCATTGAAATAACCTCCAAGATCGTTGGTGTGCGCATCAAGAAAGAGCAGGCCAACGACGCTGTCATTCCTGCCGCAGTGGCTGTGGATGAGAACCCACTGACCCTGCGCATCGAATCACGGCCGCAAGGTGCCCTGCAGGCCATCTCCGAGAAGATCATCTACGTCGGCACAGAAGGCAAGAAGAAGGTCTACGTGCTGGTGTCGTTCATGCCGGTCACTGGCATGGTCAACGGAAAAGAAATCACCATCGAACGGCCAGTGGAGTTCTTCATTCCGTCCGGCCAGCTGTCCAGTGAGCATCAGTGGATCACTGCCAGCATGCGTAGCCTGTCCTTGGCTGCGCGCGGCGGCTACGTGACTCAAGCCCTGCAAGACCTGCGGAAGGTAACCTGGGACCGCGGCGTAGTGCGTTGTGGTATCAACAAGTGGGGCAAGCCTCAATTCCACGATTCTGAAGTGGCCGCCATCGCCTGGTCGATCCAGCAAATCCTCATGCACCGGGGGTTCCTGGACGATGAAGGTAACCAGGTCCCTGTAGAACGACTGGCCGACCAAAAGAACACGCGCCAATCTGTTGTGTCGGTCTCAGTGGACGAGAAGGTTGCCGTTGAAGAAGTTGCCGTGACCGATACGGGCCATAAGGTGAACAGTGTAGGCGAGTGTCCGACTTGTTCAGGCAGTTTGGTCCTGATGGATGGGTGTCCGACCTGTGTAGAAGGTTGTGGCTATTCGAAGTGCGGTTAATTGGATAATCTTCATGGGAGATCATAGTAGATTACTCAACCTAATCAGGCGTAAGACCACCACCCACGATTGTCCGTCATGTTCAAAGCCGACCTACTGTGCTATGGAAGACGGTAAGTCAGGTAATCTGTGTTGGTGCATGAATGTCAAAGCTATTAACCTGGCTGAAACAGATCAGTGCCTGTGTAAAACCTGCCTGATGAATGAACTGGACGGCCCTGTTCTCATCTAGGCAGTTACAATGTTACTTGTCTAAGCATACATCCCCACGAGACAATAAAGTCTCGTGGGGATGTATGTCCGATTATATGAATTGGTAATCCGCGTATGTTCTGTAGACGTTAACCAAGAGATGCGGACATCCTATGTACAGTGATGTAAACTGTATCACATCTCCAATCGAGGACACAATCGATGAGTATCGCTGATAAGTCGGGGCAGGGCGTATTGCTCGAAGCCCTTAACAAAGCCGTGCGTCCGCAGGGTTTTGAGTTTGCCGCTGGCGAACTTACGTTTGGCGCAGTCGCGCCTTCTTCCAATCCGGAACGCGAAGCCGAAGTGCAATACAGCGTGACCGATCCGGCCGGGATCTCGAAGACCATCAATGGCGTCTCCAGCAAGATCACTGGTTCGGCAGTTGCCTACTGTGATCGTCTGGACCTGAGCCAGATGTTCCTGAACGTCGGTATCGAAGTACCGAGCGTCCCAGCTGGCGAATACGCCACCTCCGGCGATGTCGTCGCTGCACTGAACGTGCGCTATGACCTCGGCTTCACCGCCGAAGACATCGATTTCACAGTCGCTGTCTCCGAACAATCCGTTGTGCTGACTGCTCTGGCCAGCTCGTATGGCTTCCGTGGCGACCTGGTGGTTGACATCGTGCAGGCAGGGGAACCAGAAGTCCCTTTAGCTGAGGTCGTAATCAATCCAGTGCTCACAGGGCCTGATTACGGCGACGTCTCCCCTGTAGATCCAGACGCACAGCCTCAGTAACTTCTGGCTATGAGGATACATCATGGGTAATCAAAGCTTGACGGCCACGATTGCTCAGCTTCCTCTACTTGAACAGCAGCTGTTGTCTGGTGAGGATAGTATTGAGATCACCATTGCTACTCGTAGCAGTGGTCTCGAAGCATTTGAACGTAAGTCGTTCAGAACTACGCTCAATAATGTCCTCAGCATTTACGCTATTCGGCGTGATAACCCCAACGAGGTAACTGCCGAGCAAGTAGGTTCCTACACCATTGAACAGGTGCAGGCACTTCTTGAAGAGAAGCTGGGTATTGACGGCATCGCTGTCAACTCCCTGAAGCTGGATGGTTTCACTCGACAAGAAATTGTCGATGAGGCGCGACAGGGAACTGTGAATGATGCGCTCAACTTAGGTGGTAAACCCGCTGGGGATTATCTCCTGGTTGACCAGTTTGAAATGGCACTAGTCAACATCACTTCAGTGATCAACGACATGACCGATTCCATAACGCTGTAACTCAATTAAGGTGACATATGTCTCTCGATGCTCAAAAACTGGCCGATCTGCTGACCGCGCTCGGTACGTTTAACGCTGCCATTCGTCAACGCCTCGACACCAAGCTCGGCGCCAACGACACCGCCGTCGACTCCAATAAGCTGGGTGGCATGACCCTGGCCCAAGTCCAAGCGCTGATCGGCGACGCCGCTGCTGCCGACCTGGCCGCCCTGAGCGCGGAATTCGACGCGTTCGTTGCCCGCACCGACAACCCGCATGCCGTGACCAAGGCCCAAGTTGGCCTGGGCGACGTCGACAACTTCGGCACCGCTACCAACGTCGAAGCTGTCTCCGGCCTGGCTGCCAACAAGTTCCTGACCCCGGCCAACCTGGCAGCCTTCTGGGCTGACAAAGTCGGTACCGCTCCGGAAACCCTGGACACCATCCAGGAACTGGCCGCTGCCCTGCAGAACAACCCGGATGCCCTGGGTGCACTGCAAACCATCGCCGGCGATAACAGCGCTGCCATCACCCAGCTGAACACCGACCTGGCCGCTGCCCTGGTCACCGCTGCCAATGATGCCACTGCCAAGGCCGATGCTGCCCAAGCAGCTGCCATCGCTGCTGCTGCTCTCGACGCCACTGCCAAAGCCGATGCGGCTGCGGTAGATGCCAAGGCTTACACCGACGTCCGCGAAACTGCAATCCGTGCAGACGTAACCTCCGGCCTGGCCTCCAAGCTCGGCGCTCTGGACACCGCCGTCGACTCGGCCAAGCTCGAAGGCTTGACCAAGGCTCAGGTTATCGCTGAAGCGCAAGCTGGCGTCGACCTGTCCCAGGTCGTTCTGAAGTCCGATGACTTCGGCGTGTACAGTGTTGGTGGTCAGACCCTGACCGCTCTGGTTGCTGCCCTGCAGGCTGCCGATGCCACCAACGCCGGCTCGATCACTGCAGTTCAAACTGCACTGAACAACTTCATCGCAGCCAAAGCCTCCTCGGCTGAAGCCGTTGCCGGCCTGGACGACAGCAAGTATATCACTGCCCTGTCGCTGAAAGCTGCTACCGATGCCGCTATCGCTGGTCTGGTAGATGGCGCACCAACTGCACTCGACACCCTGAACGAACTGGCCCTGGCGCTGGCTTCCGAAGGCGATGCAGTTGCTGCACTGACCGTAGTCGTTGACACCAAGCTGAACCAGGCGCAAGTACAGGCCGAAATCGCTGCCGCGCTGGTACCGGTTGATGCTCGTATCGACACCGAGAAAGCTGCTCTGCAGGTTTCCATCCAAGGCGTCCAAGACAGCGCCACTGCCAACGCTGCTGCTATCGCTGCAACCAACACCGATGTTGCTGGTGTCGATGCTCGCGTGGGCACGCTGGAAGCAGCAATGCCGAGCAAGTTGGAAGCCGGCGATGCCATCGGTACCAACACCGTCACTTTCCCCAACGCTACCACCCAGGTACCTGAGCAACAAGCTCTGGACACCGTGGTTGAAGCGCTGCGTGTTGCTGTCGAGGCCGCTGAAAGTGGTGCTGCCACCGATCTCGCTACTCTGCAGGCCAGCTTCAACGCCTTCGTGGCCTCCAAAGCAACCAGTACTGAAGCGGTTGCTGGCACCGACGATGTCAAGTACATTACCTCGTTGTCGGCCAAAGCGGCTATCGACGCGGCTATCGACGCATTGGTGGGCGCTGCCCCAGCGGCACTCGATACCATCAACGAACTCGCCGCAGCGCTGAACAACGATCCAGACATCATCAACACTCTGATGGCTCAGATCGGTACCAAGCTTGATCAGGCTCAGGTACAGGCTGAAATCGACGCCGCTCTCAGCGAGCTGGGCGTTTCTGCCCCGCTTGACATGCGTATCGGCACATCCGGCGAAGCTCAATACATGCTGCCTACACCCGACGCATTGTCTTCGGTAGGTGTGGTTCACGGTCTGATCAAGGGTAGTCAGTTTGGCCTGACTGGTCCGGTAGGGATGCGACTTGGTGTCGTCACTATCTACGGTCAGCTCGTTGAACCGATAGGGACTGTCGCAGCCGACCATGCTGCAATTCGCCGCGAGTTCCGTAGCAGCGCCACCGGTGCAATCTATACGCAGAACGCTGTGGTTTCTGGTGCCGGTACTGTTGAAGACCCCTATGTCTACTCTTGGGGAATCGTCAAGCAGATCGCCGACCTGACATCGACTGTATTGGGATCTAAGTCTCAAAATACCGTTGGTCCTGCAACGCTCGGCAACAAGGAAGCTCTGATCGGCACTAGTCCGATCAATGCAAACACAGCTTTCTTGTCGGAATACCTCTCCACGGGCGTTACGGCTGTCTTTGAAGTTTACGCCGGTGAGACCAACGATGCCGGCGGGACAGCGAATGGTACCCTAGTGGTGCCAGGCATGCTTGCCGAGTTGGGAAGTGCACTTGCCACTGAAGCTGGTCTTCTGAAAGTAAGTCTGTCAGGCAACGGTACTGTAATTTCTCGTACTTTCGAAGTCGAGAATTACATCTATACCCAGAAGGCTTTGACCACTGATGCGGTGTTCTCGGCATGGGAGCGTGTAGGCTCGATGGCGGATGATTCCGCCAAGCTCGAAGGCCAGACTCTGGCTCAGGTTATCGCCCAGGCCCAGGCCGGCGTGGACATGTCCAACGTCGTGCAGAAGACCGATGATTTCGGTCAGTACAGTGTCGGCGGTTCGACCCTGACAGCACTGGTCGCTGCTCTGCAAGCTGTCGATACCGACAATGCCGATGATGTCATTGCTCTGCAAAATGCGTTCAACGCGTTTGTAGCGGCCAAGGCCAGCTCCGCTGAAGTCATTGCCGGTACCGACGATGCCAAGTACACCACCTCGCTGGGCGTTAAGGCTGCTGTTACTGCAGCCATCGACGCACTGGTAGGCGCTGCTCCGGCTGCGCTGGATACCATCAACGAGCTGGCCGCTGCGCTGAACAACGACCCCGACGTCATCAACAACCTGACCTCGGCCATCGGCACCAAGCTGGAAGCCAATGCTCAGGCCGTTGACTCGGCTAAGTTGGAAGGCAAGACCATTGCCGACCTGACCGCCAGCGACCTCGACGTTGCCACCGGCACTGCCGTTGACAAGTTCGTGACTCCAGCGTCCCTGAAGTCGAAGACCGACGCTCAGGATCTGGGTATCGCCGCGAATGCCTCGAACATCAGTGACCTGATGACTCAGCTGGCTACCGCGTTCGACAACGCTGCAGCAACCCTGTAAGCGTAAGCTACACCGTGACGGCATAGAGGGAGGGCATCAGCCCTCCCTCTATGCCGTATGTCTAAACCACCTCGTCTTCTATAATCCGGACGAGTCCATCTTCAGTTACACGGAAGAACCCTTCCTCGGTGATACGCCTGATCCCACCGGTCCAGAAGATATGGATAGTCTTACGTCCGATGTATATAAGGGACTCGTCTTTAGCGAATATGTCGATGGACGTATAGCTGGCCAGTGATCCGAACGGGTCATCGATATCAATGTCGAACTCACCATCAACCAGGTTGAACTTACCATCAATGTAAGCGATTAGAGCGTCTTTATCACCGATGCCGACTGTCTCACTGACATCGATCTGAAAGGACGGGTAATGGCTGTCAATGTCGGCACGGGCGTAATAGAGATCCTTCTCACCTTTCACCCGGCCTGTAGCTTTACCCTTCACCAGGATGATTGAGTTATCACCGTGTTCATCCGGTTCTATTGCACGCGGGAGTTCTACCTCCACGTCCTGTGGATTGAGCTTGATACGGTTGGTACGGTATATCAACGCAAATAAGTTTTCGAGCGCTGTCTTATCTGGGTCGAACTGGAAATCTTCAATGTCAGAACTCATGTCATGACCCTTTAGTAGACTGTATCTACTCGATTAGTTCAAGCACTGGGCGCCAGGCGTAGTATGCGTTACTAGCGTTTGCGAAGGTTACATACGACACTCCCGTTTCACCACGAAGGAAAGCATAGCCGTCGTTGCTCTTTTCTTGGCAGATGCCGTGATACTGGTTGTTATTGAGATCCGTTTCACTGTATGTAGCCCAGTCGCCCTCTTCAATTCCTTCCGACGCAAGGGTGTTACGTGCGTCAGTGAAAGGTTTCCCGCTGATGTGATACATCAGCCTGTTCCATTCCGAACCGTGCGTAACGGGGTGGTCAAACCCGACAGCGGCCACAGCAGTGTTAACCCCGTCAGGTAGGGTCTTAGGTAGACGTACACGGTACATTTGTCCGTTGATTGAAATCGTTTTACCCGTCACAACAAGAAGTCCGCTGAGCATGTTCCACGACACGCCAGTCCGAATGAATTTCTTAGCTATGTATTTAATCTTCCCGTCTATCGGGTCTTTAAATTTGAGCCAGGGTTCATCACTGTTCCTCAACGTACCGGCGGTCAACCCAACGGCCTGGGCGAGAGCAGCACCTGTTATGAAATCACTCGCCAGGACTTCGCCCAGGAAAGGACTATTTCCCTTCCTGCGTTTAAACACTTCGGCACTTGCCAAAAATAAAAGATTCATCTGTTACACCTCGTGTCGACCGTTATTTTAGGGGATGTATTCGTAAAGGAGGTTGGAGAAGCCACCGAAGATATACATCTTACCGGCTATCTCACTTGCACTCGGGTACGTGCCGAGTAATGCGTCATCTGTTAATCGAATGGTCCACGTGTCGCTTGAAGGATCGTATTCTTCGATTGTCGCATTGTTGCCACCAGAGTTGCTACTGCGCCCGCCAACAACCAACATTTTGCCGTCGATAACTGTTGCAGCGTGCTCGTGCCGCGGTGTTGGAGACGACGTTTTCTGACTCCATAAATTGCTTACGGGGTCGTACATGTAGACCGTAGGTATGACCACACCACTGTTGTTACGTCCGCCGAAGATATACATCTTGCCGTCAATGACTACGGCACTGTGGTTCTGCATTGCCTGTGGACCATTCGCTTTAGCAGTCCAACTTCCAGTGGCAGGGTCGAATACATATAACCTATTCTCCCATACGTTAGAGATACCGCCGTAAACGTAGATCTTCCCGCCAATTACTACAGCAGAATGTCCGGAACGCCCCTCGATTGTATTCGATCCTGAGAGGACACTCCATACGTTAGTGGCGATGTTGTACTTGTAGACATACTTTGGTCTACCTGATGAATTATCAATGCCGCCGTAATAGTAAATAAATCCATCTATTACGACTGCCGTTGCATTCCAGACAGCCACTGGTGCAGGCGCTATCACCGAAGACCATATATCGCTAGCAACGTCGTATACGTGAGATTCATTAGTTGGTATGTTGCCGGTATAGAAACCGCCGAGGACAAAAAGTTTTCCGTCTACACCGACCGAGCAGTGAGCGTATCGCCTGCCGCCCAAGCTATCGGCCAAGCGATTGAGTATATTCCCGTTCGTGATCCCGTGTGCGCGACGAACCGCTGCCGCAAGTAGTAACATTCTCATCTGTGATCGACCTTATGCGAACGTATAATTTAGTGAGGTGGTTCATAGTATTTCACTAACCACCTCTACGTCATATCCGTTGTCTTCAGCCAACTCCAAAACGAACGTAATAAATATATGTCTGTGGCAGAATTTACCGGCTTTACAATAACATGCCACAGCAAACTTACCTTCTCTCTTAAGGAAGTCTTCAAAGTCTTCAGGAGAGGCTCTAAAATGCTCTCTGAGCTTCTTTAAGTAGATTTCAGTATACTGGTCATCATCTACCTCTCCTCGCTTATATGCGTACAATACGTCCTTATAAGGAGCAAAGGGTTCAAACCCCGATTTAACCGTGATGTCAAATAACTCAATACCAAGTTCTTTTGCTTTCCTCCATTGAGGAATAGCTATCGTGTATAACGTAAGCATAATAACACCCCCACCAATGTCTATATATTGGCATACCGGTTACACGATATGGTCCGACGGTGTTTATTAACAAACCCCATAAGACCACCCTCATGCTATCGGTCTTTGAACCGATAGCATGAGGGCTAGTTAACCATACAGTTAAGGGGTGTACTCATAGAAGGTGTTGGTGCTCGCAGAGCCGTCGTACCCCCCATATACGTACATCACTCCACTGATCGCTCCGGCTTTGTGAACATGCGTCGGAACAGGCCCTGCGGCCTTTGTCGACCACGTATCGGTGCCAGGATCATACTCATACAAGGTGTTGACTACGCCACCACCATCCTGTCCACCATAGATGTACATCTTGTTGTTGATGGTCACCGCGGAGTGTTGTATCCTGGCCGCAGGCCCTGCGGTTTTTGCAGACCACAAATTAGTAGCCGGATCATACTCATACAAGGTGTTGACTACGCCACCACCACCCAGTCCACCGTACACATACATCTTGTTGTTGATGGCCACTACTGAGTGGTAGCGTAGCGCCGCAGGTCCTGCCGCTTTAGTCGTCCAGGTGTTAGTAGTCGGATCGTACTCAAACAGAGTATTGGTGCCACCCGATCCATCCTGTCCACCATAGATGTACATCTTGTTGTTGATGGCGGCGGCAGAGTGGATAAACCTCGTCGCAGGACCTGTGGCCTTAGTGAGCCATGTGTTAGTAGCCGGATCATACTCATACAAGGTGTTGACTGCGCCACCACCACCATCCTGTCCACCATAGATGTACATCTTGTTGTTGATGGTCACAGCGGAGTGTAAGCGTCTAGCGGCAGGACCTGCCGCTTTAGTCGTCCAGGTGTTAGTAGTCGGATCGTATTCGTAGAGGGTGTTGACAGGCGAGGAGTTATAGCCACCGTACACATACATTTTGTTGTTGATCACCACTACTGAGTGGTGGCGTAGCGCCGCAGGTCCTGATTGCTTAGTGGCCCACAGGTCAACGACAACACGCCCCATGCCCCGTCTCACAGCTGCTGCTAAGATTGTAATATTCATTCGAACATTTCCAGTTAAACGCCCACCGATGACCGGTTGAGGGCTGTCATAGTATTTGACCCCTCCAAAACTGACAACAAAACAAATAAAAGTACATCCCCCAGTGATCATGCCCGAAGACAGATCACTGGAGGTTGCACTCTAGACAAGGTTCCATGAGGAGCCGCACTTCCCCTTATCAACACGACTCTACACGGCCGGGTGTAAAGTCATGCTTTGGCAACAGCTGGAGCTTACGCATCTACAGCCATCGTTTACCATTAGAGCCCACCGGTAGCGGGAAGCGGGATAATGGAACAGCAACCACCTTGGTTATCACGACGAGTTCACCAAGGGCAACGAATAGGGAGGGTGAGAGGGGTTACCTCTCACCTCAGTCTGCAGCCTCAGTTGGCGGCGATGGGATTAGGGGATTACCCAATCCAAATTACGCAGTTAAGCGCATTTATTACCTGACTAAATTGTAAAAGAGCAGTGCTCTACATACTATAGGGTAAAACACGTTATAAATAACGAGTGAGCCAGTTACCCACTCGCGTTTATTGCATCAGACACCCAGTAGTACAGACAACCCACGCAGGTTGGCATCATTGTCGCGGAAAGCGGCAGCGATCCAGGTATCGTAGTGACGGACCAGAACTTCGGCAGCGCGCTCACTGAACATATCAGTGGTGAGGACGAAGTCGTTACCTTCATTCGCCTGGATAGTGGCCAGCGCTGCTTTACCAGACTCGGTCAACATAGAGTGTTGGTCGAGGGTAGCCAACATGCCGATAACGTAACCGCGGATTTGGATGGCCTCGTCACCGATGCGGTAGCTGGCTGTTTCGATGGTGACTGGGTTGGCGATGGACTCGATAGAAGCTTTAGCAACGCCGTCGTCTTCCTCTTCTTCTTCTTCCGATGCATCGTCTTCCTCGTTACTGTCCTCGGTAGCTTCGTCATCGAGATCATCGATGTTTTCAGCAACCTCTTCTTCGCCGGTCTCTTCTACAACCGGCTCAACATCCTGGTCACCTGCGTCTTCCGGAGAAGTTTCGGTATCGGCTGCCACTTCTTCATCACCGTCATCGCCTGGGACTTCGCTGTCAGCGAGGATCTCGATGTCGGCATCGGGTCCCAGATCACCGTCATCGTTGTCATCGGCGGTCTCGTCGACTGCCAGCTCGGCATCTGGATCGTCCTCGGCATCAGCAACCATGTCGTCAGCCGCCGCTTCGTCATCGAGACTGGAGTCACCTGTGTCATCGCCGGCCTTCGGCAGCGCGCCGCTGTCAACTGAGGTCACTGACGTGCCTTCTTTGAGATGAGCACCCGATGGATTATCCGAACGATGACGCTCGATCAGATCACCGATTTTGTCGACGCCTTCAGAACCAATGGCCGCAGCATCGGTACGCGCTTGTTCGGCAGCTTGGCTGGCGCTCTCGTGGGCTTTTTCAACCAGGGTCTCGATGCGGGAAACGGCATCGGCCATCTCACCGATAACCTGGGTCTGCTCGACACTTTCAAGCGATACACCAAACGCAATGGCCCCTTCGCCAGCGCGAGAAACCACCTTCGCCAGCATCGGACGAACCAGGTCGATATCGATCCCTTCCATGGAGATGAAGGCTTTGATGTTGCGGACGTTCTCGCCAAACAGTTCAAGGATCTCGACCTTGCGATCAAGGTTTTCCAGCGCAGCGGTGGTCTCGGCGTCGCGGGTGGTGAACGGGACCTCGACCGAATCTTCGGCCTTTTCAGCCAGAGCTTTCTCGATGCTCTCAACTTCGTGAAGACGAGGCGTGAGAACGTCTTGCATGATGAGTTCGATACGGGCTTCCGGTTCTACAACACCATCGACCACCTGAAGGTCATCCTGATGGCCAGCCTCTTCCAGAATGTGTTCAGCAGTGCCTTGGAAAGCCTCGGCAGCACTGGACTCGAGAGATGGGACGGACAGCAGGGAGCGCCCTACTTCCATCAGACACTCCAAGCTGGAGCGGTAATTCTGAGTCTCACTGAGGAGCGTGTGAACGGAGACCTGACCAACGTTTTTCTGTGTCATGTTATGACCTCTTTGTCTCTACCCCTCGATTTAACAAGGAATATAGGAATGTACGCAAACTTTTCGCGTCTGCTGGGACTGATCTCCGTAAAGGAGACGGATTCTCACATTATAGTGAACGGAATCCCAGGACTACGGTTTGCAAAAGACGTGTATAACCACTGGAAAACAAGCAAGATTTCAAATAACATGTTCACCGCCGTAGGGCGGTCTCATGTCAAAGTCCCTAAGTTCTTTGCCATCGAGTTACTCTACATTATTGAACAGTTAATGCAATCACGTCGCACCTTTGTGGGTCGTCGACAGTTACATAGGATTTACGAAGAACTCCTTCATTCTACATGGTTGCGGAATATCGGCTCTGGCGATTTCAAACCACGCCTTGACTACAAGGCATTGGATGATTTGAACGTCACATTATTTACCTATCAACTTAAATTTTTACAGCTGTATGACAAGGTTACGTTCGAATATGCGTTGAAAGGCATGTTGATGGACGTCGCTGCTGGCGGTGGGAAGACTATAAATAATTTTGCACTGGGTCATTGCCTTAGAGCAGACACCAACGTATTCATCGTACCGAAGAACTCGGTTGTCGACGTCTGGGTTAAGACGGCCAATAACCTGTTCAAATCAGGTCCTGTCGATTACTGGCACAGCTTGAGTGGCACCGAGCCAATGCCCGGTAAGAAGTATTACATTGTACACTTCGACTACCTGGAAAAGTTCCTTGATTTCGCTAAGCGAAACAAGGGCAACTTCGGTAACGTATTCACCGCCATCGATGAATCCCATAACTTCAACGAAGAATCCAACCGTACTTCTTACCTGGTCGAGTTGATTGGTGTGCTGCGTTCGCGAGATACGGTTCATGCATCCGGCACACCATTCAAAGCCATCGGTTCTGAAGCGATCACATTGCTGTCGACGGTGTGCAGTGATTTCACCCCTGAAGTGAAGGCTGCATTCAAGAAGATCTTTGGTAAAGAGGCCAAACGTGCCAACGAGATCCTCGCTAACCGAATTGGTATCGTTTCCTTCAAAGTATTGAAGGAAGAGGTTGAAACACCTGGTGTCGATTACCGTGAAGTGAAGGTGGGCATAAAGAACGGGTCTGAGTATACGTTGGCCAGTGTCCGCGACAAGATGACAGCGTTCATTAAAGAGCGCTTAGAGATGTACCGTAAAGGAATGCCCGAGCACGAGAAGCTCTATCAGACGTGCATGGAGCTGCATGGTGCGTCTATCAGGGGTAACGGCCCTTTGACAGCGTTTGCTGAATATAAGCGGTACATCGCTCAGATTCGTAAAGGCTATGACCCCATCACCATGAAAGACATGGTGATGTATTGCAACCGTTACGAACTGAAGAACATTGTCCCGTCGTTACCAGAGCGTTACCGTAAGCCGTTCCTGAACGTCCGGGCGATCATCAAGTACGTCGATCTGAAGGTCATGGGCGAGGCACTCAGTCAAGTACTGGGTAAGCTCCGTATCCAATGTCATCTGGACATGCTCCCACAGATTCCATTTGATAAGATCATCGACAACGCCAGCAGCAAGACAGTCATCTTCACCAGCTATGTTGAAGTGGTTAAGGAACTGGAGCGTTTGCTTACTGCGGCTGGATACAAGCCAATCCTCGTATTCGGCGAGACCAATAAAGACCTGCCGGCCATCGTGAAGAAATTCGAAGCCAGTGAGGACACCAACCCACTGATCGCTACGTTCAAATCGCTGTCCACAGCAGTGCCACTCACCATGGCTAATACGTTGGTGTTTACTAACTCTCCCTTCCGTGATTACGAGCGCACTCAAACGATTGCGCGAGTTGATCGGGTCGGTCAGAAGCACCGTTGCGATGTGGTTGATGCATTCTTGGATACAGGTGATGAACCTAACGTTTCCACCCGATCGAAAGATATCCTACAGTGGTCGAAACAACAAGTCGAAGCAATATTAGGAGTGCAGTCACCGGATGACTTGGAGGCCTCATTGGAGAGTCTCGTAGAGAACCCCAATGCTACCGTGGCCGATGCTGACGACTTTATGGAACGTCTGAAGCAAGAACTGCCAATCGACGCGGTTGAGTCAGACGTGAGCATGGAAGGACTTGGCAGTATCATCGACACTGTGCGTAAACTGTTTGGCAGGAAGAAGAAAACCGACCTATCTGAAAAGGAGCCGTCTAAAGAACCTGAAGAGCTCAAGGAACTAATGTCGTTCTTGAATAAGTATTATCTGAACTCGTCATGGCTAAACAGGCAACAGTTTGCAGAAGGTACGGTTTCAGGAGAAGGGCTGGCAGAAAAGCTAACGCGTGACAAGAAGTTCAATGACGCCTTTATCGTTAAGGACTTCGTCAAGTATGCTAACGAACTCAGTGTCTTCTTGGACAAACATACCGAGTTACTAAAAACCCATGCCCATGCTGTACTCAAGGTTGACAACGAACTTGTAGCGGAAGTCGGAGCTCTCAATAAGCAAAGTCCCGACTACGAAAAACAAGTCCTGGATCTAACCCGCCAGTACATCAAGAAGTTCAGGGATCTACCACTTCCAAGCGATTGGTTTTCCAAATCACGCTTCAAATTCATGGGTAACCATGTAGCGGGCGAGAAAAAGTGGTCAAATAGTTATACGTCGGCGTTTACAGTACCACAGGGCGATGTTGCCTCCGTACAGACTGTAAAACCGATAACGTCGACACATGACGTCATTAGCTTGGCCAAGGCATGCATCGTCATTTACGAGGCTTATAGTCGATACGACGATACGTTCCTCCCATACGGTGACCACTCCGACGGAAGACACGATTGGGTGGAAGTGGTCGAATACGCGGACGATAAACTGTGGAAGGAATATATGAACGAGATGGACCATCACGGCCACCGTGATATCCAGAGTCGCTACATTCGTTACGAAGAACATCTGACGGGGGCGGTCATCGCCATCCTCAAATGGATCGACCGTTCTGTCAAAATACAATAAGGAAAAAAGAAATAGCTAGAGGAGGGCCCTAGGGCCCTCCTCTATGCCGTCACGTTTCAGTGGATGGAAATGCCATTTGCTGTAAGCGCATTGCGTGTTCGAACGACCCATCCTTCATGTGGAGGTCGCTTCCCGGATTTAGCTGCCACGGCAATGCGGACATCTCGATTGGTGAAGATCAGCCTGAGTGGATAATACCCACAACTACCGGATTCTGGATCACCGTGCCTCACCAGGAGTTCAGGATTACCCACCTTAACCTCTTCAACCGGAACACTGAGGTAACTGATGCCGGTGTCGGCCTGGATCTTACGGAAGACCAGACCACCTTCTTCATGATAAACGTTCATGTCTTACTCCAAACCCATCAGGGTCTCTTTGAGCTTGGCCCATTCGGACTCTGGGATCTCACGGTTAAATGAATGCGCCACAGTCGGGTCACGGTAAGCGTGAACCAATGGGCTGTAGATGTATTGGCCAGTTACGGCAAAGCGTACGACGTATTCTTCAGGGATCATGAAATGGACCCCCTTGTGCGCATAGGTGTCACGGAGTGCCAGAACGGTATTCTTATCGACGGCGATGTACTTGTCGCCCTTCAATGTGAACACGATGCCGTCGTTCTGATGATGGCGAACAGTGCCATCAATGGTGCGGTCGGTGTAGAAATCACGATTAGGTGAATTCACAACCACCTCAACATTAAACCGCGTACTGCCGATGATCAGTGTCTTGGCGTGGTGTAACGCCACAACCGCACCGAATAGGCGAGGCAGTGGCATGACGTAGCCGTTGTGCAGGTAATCTAGGTCAGAGCGAATGGAAGCCCGCTCGTCGTCAGATACCAAGTACTTGATGATGACGGTGTTATCCTTTACTTCGTAACCAACTTCATCATTATTGTTCACTTCTTTGGTGATGAACAGGTTCTTGAAGGGTTCGCGGGTATTTCCACGAGCTTCTTCCAGATCATTATTATCGATGATGAAAGTATAGCGCATTGCTCTGCTCCTTAAGCAGTTGGGGTAGGGTGCTGCGGTTTAATACTGGACAGTCTTTATACCGACGGAGCTAAGTTGGTTATTACGATTTTGTCGTTAACTGAAACTACAATTCTGTAATCTACATCGACCTTACGGTCCTCGTCAACGATCCGTAATGACCCCCCATCCATCGAAAGTAAGTAATCGCTTAGAACATTGAAATCGGCGTTTAACTCTTTGTGCTTCCCGAACATAGTCGATATAACAATCCCACCGTCTCGACCAGCCACCATCCTTACACAAGGTTTGTCACCATTCGCAGAATAGCCCAACTTAACTATTTCTTCGAATACCACATTGGGCGCGATGACCTCCTTCTCAATGATGCCGTATTTGCGTTTTACGTAACCTCCTTGTGCAAGTGCAACGTTCCCATATTCACGTGCTATATAGGCCCTGTAGCTACCGTGTACAGCTTTACTCAGATCTATGTTATCTATCAGTGAGTCGCTTGTTTCGTCGTAGACAGAAAACTTCGAGCAACTGGATTCTAGATTACAAACGGGCCTGAGATACTCATGAATGTCAACCACATTTAAATGCTTGGATCCATACCGATTGTCAGGATAACAACGCAATATGTACTTGACTATTTCTTCCAACGATACCTTAGAAAGATGCGGTGGTAGGAGCTGACAACCGCATCGATCTGGGCTAGGTCCTTCGTCAAGAATACAAATCCATTTAACAGAACCATCCTTGGTAAGGACTTTTACCTCCATTCTGTTTGGTCTGACGCCAATGGCAAAGAACTTCCAACTCCATTGGTCGAAAATTTCCTCGAATGCATTACCGCCCTTCCTTTCCGGTACGTCTGCGATCGCAGACGTACCGTACGCAGATTGTTCTGCGATGTCATACGCCTCATCCTGAGAGAGTTCTGACGGGTTATAGTCCTCTAGGTAATCCAGGATAGACATGGTGATCTCCTTTAGATCAGGTTAATCAGACGGGTAATCTCGTCCATGATGAAGTCGACACGGAAATGCCGATCATCGGTGGAAGGTACGACAATCCCCTCTTTCTCATCACTCGCTATAGTGGCGAGAAGGTAGTCGGCTTCTGCATAAAGAGGTGACAGCATTTTATTAATACTGTCGCGATTCTCAGCAATCTTATTCGAGAGGGCACTGTTAATAATCATAGTCATGCCCTCCTTAGGGCTGGGTAGGTGTTACGGTTACCGCGACGGCTTGTGAAACTCAGGGACTTCCTTGATCATTGTGGCGACTTGTTCCTTTACGCGGGCCATGTCTTCAGCGTTAGCTTTTTGCTTTTTCCAGGCATGCCAACCACCGATGATGATAATGGCACCTAGTCCGGCGATGATTGCGTTCTTAGCATTGATGCTCATGGTGTCCTCCTTAAGGACAGGGGTATGTACACTGACACTATGTATTGCTGAAAAAGATTCGAATCAAGACGGCATAGAGGCGGGCTAGGCCCGCCTCTATTAATTAACCCTATCAATTGCTTCGTTAGATGCATTGATAATGCGAATCTGGTTGTTGCAGCTAGCAGCGGCCTTCGAGGCAGCAATGTAGGAATTGCTCATGAGCACGAGCTTCTCATCGACGCCAGCTTCAATAAAGCGAGTTGCTTTTGGCGGGGGTATGACTTCGCATTCAGGCACTGCATGGTACTGGCGGCTTGCACAACCCGGAAGCCAGACAATGAGCAGCAATAGAAGAACGATCGCAAAGTCTCGATATGGTCGACCTGGTTTGCCCGTCATCGGAAAGGTTGACATGACTCCTCCTTATTGGCTGTGGCTAAGCAATATGCCTTCCATGTGTTGTTTATCACTTGCAGTGAGATTGTTTCGTTGGTTGGTCTCAGAACCGTTGTGACTGGGTCGTGTTCTTCAGCCTTGGTCTTGTCGACCGTAGTACAACCGGTTTGACGGTCGCGGTACTTAATGACTTCGACAATGGTTGGTTTTCCAACCGGGACCATTACATCGGCCGATGCGCGCGATGTACAAATGAGGTCGATCTGATCCTCCTCGATAAGCGTGAAGCCATTATCGAGTTTCTCCTGAGTCTTTGTGTAATCGAGGATGTCTTCACGAAGGCCTTTGATGGTTCTTTCGTGTTTACCGATGGTCGTTCGCTGTTCCGTATTTTCCTCGACCATATCAAACGACCATTTGATCCAATAGCCAAAATATGCGAGTAGAACGGATATCGCAATTGCAACAATGATTTTGATATTCACGCCAAACATGTGGGATACCTATACAGAGTTTACTCATAGTAAGACAGCATATAGAGTGGTCTGCATGCAGACCACTCTATATGTATCCGTTATTTGACGGCTTTTAGTTCAAAGATATTGACGACACGATCGCCATCGGAGAACACAAGTGGAGTTAAATTGTGTTCGCCTTTCTTCGCGATGAGATCGTATACGAGGTCGGCTATATCCATTTGTGTGCCGGGTAGATCACTCAATGGATTCAGTATATTGTCGCCGGCGGTAAACATTATTCGTTTAGCTTTCTTAGCCCAGGCGTACCTGAAAGCATACGTTAGTTTGGTACCGGTTGTCACTGGCTGGGAATGTAAGATGAGGCCCCTCGAATAGAGCTCCACAGTCGCCACCATACCAGTGCTGAAATACTCGTGCTCCAGGTTATACTTTTTGTAGATCGTAAAAATCGTATCTTTGATAGCCTGGGTTACGCACGTGTTAGCGTAGTTGATGCCCAGTGACGTGGTGGTTTCCATGTAGATGAAGTACGTGCCTTCATTCAGGATTTTCGTTAAGACGAACTGTTCCAGCGCCTTCAATATCTTTCTTTTTCGGTACGGGTATGTCAATAGATCCCAGATCGGCTTCAGAAACGTTGTGTACATACATCTCCCCGTTGAAACTCTCTATAATCTGCTTGAGATTTCGATTAATGGTGCTTGACAGCTGCTTGTGGATTTTATACATCACCACCACGTAAGATGGAGAATGGATCACGGCAGTTACCATGCAGTGTTCTGAACGGTACCGCTCCAGCAATAATAAAGCTTTGTATCGCCGATCTTCAAATGCGTACAGGGTCTCAATGTCAGCAATGACATGCCACATGTCGAACTGATCATCCCCTTTAAAGACAATGTTCCACTCGGTAGCATGGATGCTTAACCCGTCTTGGTAGATCGAATCTTCCTGCGTAGGCGACATGTCTATAAAATCTGACCGAGTCACCTCGCTATTGTATAGGTAGTCATCCACCTCTCGGGCATTAGGCGCACCGCCATCCCGGATCACAATCATTTTCTTCATGGTGTGCGACTCGTCTATTTCTACATGATTCGACCCCAGTTTATTAAATAACCGAGAACTAAAATGAATTTACTTTATCACGGCTCCGGCTACCAGCAAGAAGAATTAAAACCAGGTATCCATTACACTGGCGTCAAAGTAGAGTGGGATAAGACCGAGTCCAATGAATGGCTCTACATGTCCTCTGTGATGGAGGAAGCCATTGCTCAAGGCCTTTGCTCTGTGGTGGAGAAACACTATAAGCTAAGTCGTTTTATGTCACGTGGCAGTAAGTTGATTTTCATCCTCGATGACAAGCTACCGACGGTTCAAGCATTGTCAGGACTCGACGTGTTCCTGTACGCTGTCCGTCAACTACCAGAGCACAACTGGATTCGCGTCAACAACTTGCATAATGGAATGGACAACGAATTCAAGACAACCAGTATCATCGGTAAACACGCCATACATAAGACTGAGAAAGTCGATCTTCACGCGTGGTTGAAAATGAAAGATGTCGAGATCCGACATAAGAGCTCGGCAATGAACTGGTAGCAAAGAAAAAAGAACTAGAGGAGGGCACGTGCCCTCCTCTATGCCGTTAGTCAATTCCCGTTAAGGAATACCTTGGCGCGTTCATGTGTGATATTGCAGAGCTGCCGACCGCCGAACTTAGAAGCCGACGTAGAGATACCGTGGAACTCACCAGAATCGTCCAGGACGACCACAGAGAAGTTACTCTTGGTCACGTGCAAGATTCCAGATACCCCTTCAAATTCGCACAGGTGGAAGCCCCTGGCTTGATCATGCCGGCTATTCAAGAAGTCGGACGTATCCAACTTAATGATATCCGTGCGACGGATCTTACGGATACCCGCATCCCAGAAGCCAGGGCGATTACCACTGGCTTCTGGGACTCGGACTCGTGAGACCGAATGTACCTCCTCGTCAGCGGTCTTCAAGGTGCTAACGATATCTTCAACTGCCTTATTGTTGGCGACCGTAGCCGCTTCCAATTCGACAACCCCTTCATCAGGAATGTTGGAGGTTACCACGGGTACTGCCGGCTCGGTCTTTTTGACGGGCGGTGCCGTGTTAAACAACTTGTCGGTAACGGTTTTCTTCTGGGCAGGCGGGGTGTTTTTCAATGCGCTAGCGATGGCGGCAGTGCTGGCTTTCTTAGCCGCTCGGTCACTCCATACCTTCCAACCAATGCCACCGAGAACAGCCACTGCGACCACACCGATACCAGTTGCGAGATTGTTGTTCATGTCATTACTCCATTAGTGATGGTTAGGTGTTAATTTTTGTTAGCGGCGATGGCAATGCCTGTCACAGCAACTGCTACCACGACTGCTACAGCAACGTATGCTTTTACGCCAGTTAGTTTAATGTTGAAAGTCATGGTTGTTCTCCTAGAACATGGGCAATGGAAGATTGTTCTTCCTATTCATTGGTACTATGTATTGTTGAAAAAGATTGGAATCGAGTATCGAGACGGCATAGAGGGAGGACAACGCCCTCCCTCAGTTATATTCCGGTTTTAGCAGCAGCCATTTTGTAGAATTCGTTGTTGATGTCTATTAGCTGATCTATGGTGTTGGCACTGTGGATCGCATCGATAAATACACCAGCACTGGCCTGGATGTGAGTGACCATGTGTTTTCCGGCTTCGAATTCATCTCCAGTAAGAAGTTCCTTCGGCATACGCTTCCACATCTGAAGGAACACATTCAGATTACTTGCCGTGACCCTTACAGCCATCCAGCGCTCTGGACTACTCGAGATTCCGGGTGCACCTGTGTTTGCTGCCGATACACTAACCATACTGTTCATTTGTTCAATCTCCTCCAAAGAGACCCGCCACGTAGATTAACGCAATTATACAAAATAATACGTCTCCAAGTCGACACGGCAAAAAGAAATAAAGAGAAGACATTGACACCGATCCAACGATACTCGAGGCCATCTCCATCAGAGTGGAGAATCGTCGGGCGTTAGTTCATTCGGTGTCGTAGTCTGTTTTCGCTATTCAGAAGTCGCTGCCCCACTCTTATACATCCATGTTTTCAATGGCGTGCACTGCACTCGGCCACATGGATGTATAAGAGATGAAAGACATTTAACAATGCACGGCTGCATGATTGAGTCGTATGACTCACTTTGCCGAACTTAATCGGTTTCTTTAGGTTGGTCCGTATTCTGAACGGAAACGCCTCTGGTATAGCTTACGGGGCCCACAGCCGACCGTGCCAGTCCCACAGGCGCCTTCCATGCCATCGTGCTCTTCGTTGTAATGCAGATACACTGGCCAGCTCACAGAAACCATTACACCGCCAACCTCGCTGATACACCAGAGATATTCTCTCGGGAGTATTGCCGGATTATCCGGGAACAGGGAGGTTAACGATTCAGCTTGGACGTCATCATTACGCCAAGACCGGTCTTCGATGAGTTCACTATAATGCACTGTTCCTAACAACGCGAGTACGAATAGCACAAGCGCTCTGATTTCGATGACTACATTTCCCCTAGGTGTTTTAGTTCCGGGTGCGATTTCCGGAGTTGCGCTGAATAGTCAATATACGTGCCTTAGGCAGATGCACGCCTCCATACGACCACCTTATGGTCGCGGTTGGCGCCAGATGCCGGTGGTTGGCTGTAGTTATCGGGAAGTGGATACGCGACCTCTCCCCAATCCGCTTCTGGTAAAACGGACATGTTAGCTATGGTCCGTAATAACCGAAGTATTCGACTACCCCACCCGGACACGAATGACGAGAGAGCTCGTAACATCCATTTCGTCCTTATGGTTTTTTAGTTTTGTAAGCTATTCACATAAAGATTGCTACCGCTGTAATTATTTACCGACGGTGAACAAATTCTCAATATAAACAACAAGATCCGACAAATAACTGGCGGACTGAGTCAATACAACGCGTGTATAACACTCCTGTATGGTGAAGTTGTCGATAACAGTATCCCAGTTCTTCATCAACTCGGAAATCCGTGTATCGTCGATGGAACGCGGAATCATACGAGAACAGATTTCTTTCTTCAAACCACGTCCAGGATAAACGAGAACGAATTTGATACCCGCCTCGTTTAACTTATCGCAGACGCCGTCAGAATGCGGAATCAGGATCTTTAACCCGTCATCCCACATGGCCTTGATGGCATCGATCGACCCCCATTCCGCAGAGATAGGTATCTCCACGTAATCACTGCGCCGCTTGGTCAGCTCGGTCATCCCAATGCCTGGGAACCCAACTATAACGACTTTCTTTTTCACGCTAGCACCGATTGAGTCAGGTTAATGGTAGTTCGACTTACTCAGGAAACATATCCCTGAGTTTTACAGCGACGTAGTCAACGGTGAGCACCGTGAAATCGGAACCGTCACTGAGGTTCTGATCATGGAATTGCTGGATGGTGTCGTGGTCGCTAAGGTCCGCCATAAGAATAGCGGACATTATATCCCGTGTCCATTCACGATCCGCCAGCACCCACGATACACCAATTCCCTTGGGTAACGAATGGACGTCGAGTGTATAGGTCGCGGAGTCGTTTATATAGACATCGACTTGAGACAGTTCCCCATGCTTATCGATAACCAGGTAGTTACCAACCACCTCGGTGTGGAATAGTGGGGCGAACAATGCTCGCTTTTCGATGATCGATGGTAGGCTGGGACCTAAACCACCAAGCGGGTAGATGAAGCCGTACTTGGTGAAATAGTGCTCGACACCGCTGTTCACCATCTTCAACGACAACCCATCGCGAAAATGAGGGGTGTTGCGGAACCCAATTTTACAATCTCGGTAGAAGGCTGGCATCAGTTACCTCCTTTGATAACGAATGGTCGAAGGCGTTTAGCTTCAATGGTGTCGAACACACTGCCGGTCAAGTGATCGAGCTTTCCAATGCGGTCGAACGCAGCATGAGGTAGCATCCCGCAGCGCAACATAGAAACTACGATATTTCCACCGGTACCAGTGCCGTGCGATGCCCCATCCAGACGACGAATGATACCCTTGCCAATGTCCTGAATGATGTACTGCCGGCAACGAGTAACTAAGATACCGGTGGTGAAATCGATATTCTCATCCATTTTGGGGACGATTTCTTTGATGTTCTTCCTGTCGTCCCCATGTACGATCATGTATTCGAGTAACGTGCGGATAATGTTTTCGTATTGGACTTGTTGTTCTGGCGTTATCGATCGACCGGCTACCCCATAAGCAAACGACTTGTCATCACTGATGAAGATCTTACTCCCGTCTACGAACGTGGTCGGGTTGGTTAATATCGTGTGTTTACGGTCACCCATCAACTTACCTTGATGGAAAACGATGGCTGTCATGTGAGCACCTCGGAATAAGTGGGAGGCCGGAGCCCCCCTGTTCGAATCAGCCGCAGATGGCTTTCAGTTCCAGTTTATCCTGCGCGCTGCAACCGCGGGTGCTGGAGGACGTTTTCACAACGCTGGCAGGGAGGTCGACCGGCTTACCATCGACCTCGATGCTCATATCTCCCAGTGCGATCTGAAACGACTGGCCGGCTTTAAGACCAGTCTTGACATCAACGGCGACAGCGATCTGGACCGCCTCATCGACACGGAAATAGAGGGTTTCTTTGGCGTGACTGACGACAACCCCAGTGAGCTTATCGCCGTCGCCGGCCAGGTGGCGCAGCATTTCGGTCAGCTTGTCATTGCTTTTGATCTTCATGTTGATTTCCTTTCTGTTGTGTTGGGTGTTACATTAAGCGACGGGGGTCGCGTAATCCCGTCAATGGGGTATCGGAGTGAGTCTGTGCCATTGTTCCATACACCGAGAACCTGACCACGGCGCTGTAGGGCCTTCTTGTCTCGTGATGTCGGGGTGAGGCGAACCAGGCTGCATGGCATTCTGGCAACGGCGTTCGTACCCGTATCCGATAACCACATCGAATTGACGGAAGCCGCCAATCCTGATGACGAAGTCGAGTTTACGGTCAGTAAGCTCCGGCTGGTTATTGAGATCAACGCGGGTAACTTTGCCGTCTGGGTCTTGTTGATATCGGCCAGGCATGGCACGGCCTTCAACCAGACTCAACAGACTCCGGTTCTTTGTCGTAAGGCTGATCTCCCAACCGAATCCCTTACCTTCTTCAGCCACGACCCCCACTTCGTTGACTTCCTTGATGTACCAGTTCATGCAAGGTAGAGGTGGGACGTTAAGGATCTCACAGTGATCGATGAGTTCTTCCGGAGTCTTGCACTCCGCCGACTGACGAACAACACACATCAGCGAATCGATATTGACAGGTGCATGGTGACGCGTCCCATCCGATACACCTATATACTCGCGAAGGATTTCGTGGAATTCGTCTCGCACTTTCATCGTCGCGATGATGTCTTCCAACGTCTCCTCATCCACACCGGCACTGTAATCGATGCAGTACATAAAACGTTGCGGGCGATGATGAAGGAAATCAGAGAACTCGTTGGCACCATTACCGGTGATGACGAACATCACCCCGACAAACGAGGTATCGCTGAACAGACTCAGTAACCGTTCACGATCATGTGGTCTGTGATAGACCTTGCCGAATTCGTCGAAATACACCATGCACGGCCCGACGGCACGGATGATAATTGAGAGTTCTTCAGCGCCCATGGGTTCGTTAACCATGATAACCGGGAGGTCCTGCTTCAGCATCCAGTTGGCCAGTTCTTCAGCCAACAACGATTTGCCAGTGCCTTTCTCACCGGAAAGCAGTACACTGTTGGCACGACCGTCACGGTCATAGGTACTGGTGATCTGGGTCACGTAACGCTTGTGGCGGCCGAAACGCAACTGCGGGAGGTTGAACGAAGGACGGTCTTTTCTGAGAACCAGTCCATTTGGACTGAAGTGAGCTTTATACACCATGGCGGGCACGTGATCGATCAGATTGCTTTGATCGGTAGCGGTGACCAGCAGATGACTATCGAAATTATTGATGTTGAGGATCTGCGACATTATTGAAACTCCGTATTACTGATAGGTCTGGTTTAATAGGTACTGACGATTGGGCATAGAGCGGGTGTCCCCCGCTCTACTTTATGATTAGACCGCTACTTCTTGCTCCTCCTCTGCACCGACTGGAGTAGTCATTGCCTCATAGCGAACCTTCTCGCCAGCGGCCAACTCTTCGATCGTGTCCAGATGTTTGATCAGGATGGCCGACCATGCTTCGAAGCGATGGGCTTCTGCGCGAATCTGATCCTTGGTCATCCAACCGATGGTGGTGTAGTTCTTCTCAGTGACCTCGAACATGAGGTCGCCAGGGATGTACAGCAGGCCCAGTACGGCAATGTGGGTGTTGCCGATGAAACCCTTCTGTTCGGGTTTGTAGTCGGACAAGAAGCCACACGGCAGCAGCTCGGTATCGAGGTACTCCACGACGTTGGTCACTGGCTCACAGTCGAATACCTTACGGTAGACCTCATCCACCGGAGTGGGTTCTGTGAAGAGCAGGAGACCCTCTTTATCGCCCATGTCCTGCAGTATGAAATTGTCGCTGCGGAAGATCACCCCTTCGGTGTATTCTTCCAGCGGACGGTCGGCATGCTTACCCTGTACCGTTACGAGACCGAGGTGCTGCAGAATCGCTTCACCGATTTTCTGCGGATCCATGTTGACCTCATCACCCGGCCGGGTCAGGAAGCGAATTTCTTCACTGACCTCACGCAGGCCGCTGCCCATGGTGCTGAAATACGACGACGGGCAATCGTCGACCCGCTCGTAGCCACCGTCAGGCAGCTCGTTGATGTGGGGGTGGAGGTCAACGGGTTCTCCATGACCACCGAAACCGAAGGAGTAGTTGTTCAACAGCCTGTCTTCAGAGCCGGCACTGCGCTGGTAGACTGCCACCTTCATTTCACCGTCGTCATCGAACATGACCGGAGTGGTGTAGAGGACGATTTGGCGCACAGCTTCGGTCAGATCGATTGTCGACCGACGCATACCGACGTAACCGACATCCATGTCCATCATCAAGTTCCGGACCTGGTCAGGATCATAGAAGGCAGCCGAACCGGACATGTCCGGAACCAGGTCCGGAAGGACGTAGTCTGGCAGATAGCCGAACGTCATTTCGTCACGCTTCTTCTTTACGAATGGTTGTACTTTGGTGGATTCGAATTGCATTGACATTGCTCCTTGGTTTAAATTGACGGGGTGTCGTGACACCCCGTTTTATGTTGATTAAGGACGAGCCATCTCAGCAGTTGAGACAGGTGGCTGTTCAGCCTGAACTTCAATAGCGGGTTCGGTGGTCTGGACCAGTTTGTCCGTGTCCAGATCGACATGGTACGCCGAGGCATCGATCATGAAACACACCTCATCGTGACCATATACCGCCGCGCCGATTGGATTCAGCTTGGCTATCAGACGAATGCTGGAACCGTTACCACGAGGACCACCATCGTACTTACCGATGGAGATAGTGATTGCAGGAGTGCCTTTACATTCTTCGAGTACAGTTGAACGGCTGTAATCTTCCAGAACACGGCGGTGTTCGTAAAGCTCACTGACCATGGCGGTTGGGAACAAGGCCGGACGCGGATGGTCTGGAACACGTAGGCCACCCAGTAAGAGCTGGATATCTGGACGCTCTTCCTTCAACAGGTTACCGACCACAGCGGTCGAAGTGATGCCGATGACCGGTACTCGCACTTCGCCATGTTTGACGATACTGTTGTCTTCGATCAATTGGTTGATGCGGTAGGGGCTGTTGAACAACCATGCCACGTAACCACAGCGCGCCCCTTCTTTATCCCAGAGGAAAACCGGCTTGGCCATGTCGACCTGACGGTTGTACTGGATGGGTTTGAAGCTCAAACCGGTGGCCAGTAATACCATCGACTCTACGTACTGTAGCGCGGTATTGAAGAACTCGCCGGCGTCGATGGTGATTGGGGCGACACGTCCGGCAGTTACTTGCTTGTTGTCCATGGCGGCGAACTTCAGGAAGTCGTTAGGCACGTCCTCGACGTTACCTTTACGAGCCGGCTTTGGTACCCAGCACTTCGGCAGATCTTCGGCAGAAACGTGCACCTGTTGCATGGACTCGATGTACCCGTTTTCCTTAAGGAATTCGGTAGTCTTCTCGACCTGGGACTGCGTAGCTGGCCTTTTGGCGCGGCGATAGTTGATGCCGTTGGTCTTCTCGCCCCAAAAGGCAATGATACGCTCGTCATCAACACGCTGAAGGATGTTCAGTGAGGATTGGACGCGTAGCAATGCATCACCTAGGATGCTGCTACGTAGGTTGACCAGCTCTGGGTAGGTGGATGCGTAGTGCCAGATCAAGTTGTGCTCAATCGTTTCACGGGCGTAGTCATTGACTGCCGTGTTATACAGCGGAGACATCTTGATGGCGGCAATTTCAAGATACAGCTGGAGCAAACGTTCCAGAACCTTCTCGCCGCCGGCGATCGGATGACGCAGCTTACGGCTGGTGAACATGGTCTTCAAATGGGAGATGGCCGGAATCTTGACTTCATCGACCAGACGGAATAGCGTAGCAGACTTGTTGATGAACCCAGGAATATGCAGGTTCAGCAGACGGGTCTTCAATACCAGCTGACGATGGATGAGTAGATGCGGGTTCAGATGGAAATGGCCGAACTCTTTGCCGCCGTTGTTGGTGTACTGGACGCAGTTGTAATGTGACTGGCCGGCCACCACCGGCTGGGTGATGCGTGCGGTCTCAACGCACTCCTTCATACGTTTGACCACTTCACGCATGAACCCATCGGTTACCACGTCTGGGTTCCATAAAACCGATTCGGCTGTAGCGAACGCACCACGTTTCACGAAGTGCACGATGTGCCCAATGCGTTCCATGAAATTATGGCAGTGTGAGCAGTTGTAATGCTGCCGCAGTGCGCCAGCTTCTACATCGGTAGCGCCACGCTCCATTGCCACCGTAGCAATGGTGAATAGGTAACGTTGGAATAGTTTCTTTCGGCAATTGGTGTTGAACAGTACACCGGCACCGTTGTCCAGCAAAGTGTCGGCTGCCAATTTCAGTTCGGCGATGGTCTGTTCGTAATTGATTGCTTTATAAGTCATTTTCAGTTCTCTCTGTATCGCGTGGGAGTTTACAACATTATTTTCCGAGATGGGACCTGTCGAGGTACCTGTTAAGTTTGTCAAACAGTCGTTGTTTAGCTGGTGCTAGCTTGGCCGAGATGCCCGACCTGTGGTTGCACTGCGGGTTCCAGAGCACATCACGTAACGCCGTCTCAGTCAGCAGTATGTTGACCCTGTACATTTTACTGAGGCGTGTCTTTGGGTTCCAGTGGGATTTTTCTACCGCCAGTCGTTCGAGACCTTCAGTCCCCACGTATTGAAAATGGTTCTTACCCAGTCGCCTGCACATTGTCACGTCCCTCGTCAAGCTTGAAAATATGGTTTAGTGGATTAGTGTCACCCCAGTGACAGATCATCCATTCATTACACCAGACATAACGACCATTCGAATGGTACCAATGCCGTCCATCGTGATGAGTTGCATCTTGTGGCTTCGGGGTACTTGGTATGGACATGACAACGGTCATAAAGCGCCCTCTATTAACTCGGTTGCGTTTCGTTATTTTTATTGGTAACGGATCCGTCGTCGAGGGTGAAGGTCACCTTGTCCTTAAATTCTGCTTTGGTGCCGAGACGAATTACAGACTGCTTGATCAGGTAGATCCCCTCTACGTTCTCTAGCTTGAGGCTGATGTCAACGGCCTGCTTACGGAAGACATGCCGCCATGTATCCGGCAGTTCATGTCTATTGATCTTGATGTCGAGTAGTTCTGGCTTCACGGTACCCCAGCGTTCCTCGTACTGACGGCTGACGGTCAAGCACTTGGGAATGCCCTCGAGGTAGATGGCGAGAGTGAATGCCTGACGTTCCTTGAACTTGCGCTGCGGTGGCGTGTAAGGGGGTTTCGGGTGTTTGTATCCGGCCAGTGTCAGGGCATAAATCAGATGGAGTCTATCTGCCTTAGTCATGTGACCTTCCATTTGCATAAACCATTCAGGAAGGTACTTGGAATAATGCCGGTCCAGGAGAAGTATTTCCCTGATGTATCCGGCGTTGTGACTGTTCATCACGTCGGTATACAGCATGATCTGGCGTGGGGCGTCAAGCATGTCCTCGTTTACGTTGTCCGCATTCGGGACGATGACATGGGTCTTGCCTACTTTATCGAGCTCATGCAGTGCTTCTGGCGGACTGTCAAGCATAAGGCGTGCAGCGCCCAGGTCCCCATTATCGAGTACCTGACGCATCTGCTCTAACCATTGTTCACCGGTTTCGATAACTTGCGGGTCGTTCACTTCTTCAGACATGAAACTTCTCCGTTATTGGCATAACTAACATCTGATCTTTTTTCTTTTGACATGCGGCATATAGGGAGGGTCGATACCCTCCCTATATGTTATCTATATTTGGCTAACTTGCTGGCACGCGACTCTTTTCTAGCCGTAAGAAGACCAGCCAGTCTGGCACGAGTCTCACCATCGAGTAAATTGATAGCGAACCTGGCCATCTTCAATGAAGTCAGCTCACTTGGCTTCTCGAGGATAAACCACCCGTTCAACTCTGGAGCCTTAAAAGCCCCAGGGAGAATGTTGGTGATATAGCCGTGAATCAGCGCTGCATGATGAGCGTCAATGGAATGCTTGTTGAGATCAGTGATGACCTCAAGCTCCATGATCCTTGTCGGTTTTTCAGAGCGCCGGTGCTGTTCCATTAACTTGGTCAGTGGTCGATCGTCCTTCGGGAGTACGGATCGAGTTTTCACATGCCTGAGTAGGAAGACTGCTTCTGACTTAACCATATCGCCTTCAATGCGAAAGACTTCACGAGAAGCTTCCCCCATTACGATTGGTATTACATACTTTCCTGCTGACATCTCAGTGTCCTTTCGAGTATCGCATTTCGGCTACACTTGCCGATAATGTATCGTTAGGTAAAGTTCGGATAGAGAATACCATTCTCCAGTTAGAGGGAAATTGACTGTGGCGCCCCTAGTTCAAAGAAGGTACCGTCATGGTCAAGGTATAAGGCTTTATACGGCACACCAAAGACGTCCTTATAGAGCCGTCCTGGCATTAATACATTGTGGTCCATTGCACTACCCGCAATCCCCCAGGCATTGCCATTCCAACGCGTCACAATCATCGTCCGGATGTCGATGATGTCCCGTTTTATCGATGGCATTTGTTGGATGGTCCAGGTCGCACCCGCCTGCGAGTAAGAAACAAATCCGATCGCACTCGATCCAGAGAAAATAGCCGGAATGGGTCCTGTCCAATATACGGGTGTCGGCCAGGGCGAACCATCGGCTTTAGTACACGTGACCTCGAACATACCGGTTTGTAGACGTTTCACTAGGAGTCTAACACCCGGTGAGAAGTCGGCCCCTGTCCATCCCTGAATACCTACACCAAGAGGCAGTGAGGCAAGTAACTGGTGTCCCTGGCCCGCACCCTGTCCATAGTTAATGGCGATCACAAGTTTAGGAATGTTCCCACCAGGGACTGAACCACCGTCGGACAGCCCCCCACTGTCAACCATAGCAATCAACGTGTGTTCACGGGTACCGATCTTGGCGAATGCCAGGCAGATACCCACGCCATCGTCATCTGCGTTTGTGGATTTCAAAATCGCTTCCAGGATGTACTCCTCAAAACGATCATTACTCATCAGACCGATGACGCTCGAACTGTTAATGGTGGAGCTGACAGAATCTGATACTGCGTCGTATGACCACCCAGTCAATTCTGATGGGATGGCCGGGAACACACCAGAGGTGCCGTGACTGGTTCTACGCCATTTGTTGAACACTTCCGAGAACGGAACCATTGCTGCTTTGACGGTGTTGAGTTCCGAATCGGATGCAATGAGGTTGATGGTTTTCATCATGGTTTCCCCACGAAGTGCCATCGGTACACCCGTCTCATCGAACACCGCTATCTCGCCATATTGGCCGACTATAGCTGACTGATCGATCGCGATTTGATTCAGTGCATCATTCGAAGCGAGTGCTCTAACCTCGGTCAGGGATTTACTCTCGAGTTTACTCGAATTGACAGCGGTTGCCGTAGCATCCAATTTGCTTGCAACTCTGGCATTGATCTTCACCAGTAGTGCTTGGAACTTGGCTGTAAGATCGGCTATTTTGCCCATGGTGACATTCCATATAGATTCTGGTAAAGTGGGAATCAAGTTCATAAAATGGGCAAAATAAAAAGAACAGGAGCCGAAGCCCCTGTTCTTGAGTAGTGCATATACGTCACGTTGGAATCAGACCGCCGCTGTGTCTGACACGGGTTTCTTCAAGTAGACTTCGAAGGTAAGTCCATGAATGGCCGAATGACACGCCGGTTTTTTACTTGTCTTGTTCAGGATGTATAGGGGTGACTTTTCGGAAGAGACGATCTCAAAGCCGTGGGTCGATTCGAGCGCAGGCGGTTGGGGTGCGTATACCAATGAACGCTCTTCGTCGAAGAAGCATTCCCCTTCTACCTTAGAACGGTAGACGATGTTGGCCAGGGGAAGAGCTGCCTTGATGACCTCGGCACCACCAATGACCATCAGTTCTTCATGGCCGTTCTTCTTAGCCAAATCGGCCGCCTGTTGGATACTCGAGACGAACTGCACGCCGTTCTCCATCGCTTTGGCATGGAGTTCTTCACTGCGAGTCAGGACGTAATGGAACCGCCCTGGCAGGAGCCTTGGAAGGGATTTGAAGGTGTTGTAGCCCATGACCATAGGTTTGCCCATGGTCTTATCCTTGAAGTACTTGAAGTCCTCAGGGATGTGCCACGGCATGGCTTCCTGGCCGGCGTACCCAATCGCTCCAGTCGGAGCGTGTTGAGCATAGATGATCGAGATCTTCACGGGCTTCATTCCTTACTGTTTAGTTGCGGATTTAATGCGCTCAGCAAGCGCCATTGGGTCGACTTGATGGTAGTAGTTGACAACGCATTCGAACACGTGGCGTTTGCCTTCTTCGTCCTTATGAACGAAGATGATCTCGACGCCCGTGCCGCCATTGTTAGCGCGCCATTGGCGAATGAATGCGTTGGCACGCGGGAACGATTCAAGCACACCCAGTAAGCTGTCAGAGACAGCCATGGATTCAGGGAGTGTCATAGCGGCATCGCGGCCGACGATAAGCGGGATTGCAACGAGACTGGCCATCCCTTTCTTCGGGAATTCGGTCCAAGGTTGATCACCGACCGGCAACACCTGGAGGTATTGATCAACGGGATCTGACGACGCCATCTCACGGGTGTACAGATCACTCCGATACAAAATAGCCGCCACGAGGTTATCGCGCTTGTAATGGACCCTGACCCGGACATTCCCCTGGCCGACTTTACCAAGTACCGTCACCCCGATGTCTTGATTGTCACCCAAGGCCGCATTAAGCGCCGCTACCACTTCACTGATGATTGTTTTCATTGCAGGTCCTTGCGTGGAGGGAGGATGCTTTTCACGACATGGTCTTCGGCACGACGAAGACGAGAAACAATGAAACTGTCCACCAGACGATCATCGTCAAGGATGAGTAGCACCATGTAACTTTCGTCGGTGTCCTCCTGGATCACGTGGAGGTCCATCATGTCGAACTGACCGATCAGAGTGCCGACTTGAACCGATTGGATGATATGTTCACGCGAGGTGGTAGAACCATCCGGAAGGTCGGCCAGGTACTGTGCGATATCGGGCGATACTGCAATTGCGTAACGGTAGTGTTCGCTGCGCGAACTGGCCAGAAGTACCATGGCACTAACGGTATCACGCGTCATCGACTGGACACCCCAGCCGAGGGCGTTCTCGAGGGAGAACGCCTTTGATACGGCTGTTTCGATACTGACCGGTTCTAGAAATTTGATAAGCTCTGTGGACATGTGGACTCCTTAGGCCTGTGAGACACGTGTTACTGTATTTGGGTTAATGAGGCGGATACCGTCCTCTGTAAAATGGAGCTCTTTCGCTTTACGGACTTTCTCAGGACCGGCGCCAGCGCCAACGTAGACATAGTCGGTGTTCTTACTCACGCCAGATGCCAACTTACCACCACGAGAAATTACGTCAGCTTCCATCTGTTTCCGGGTCTTGCCGTTGAAATCAGACCCTGTAACGACTACAGTCTTCCCTGCAAGGTCTTGGACTTCAGCCATCTTGATCGACGTATCTTCGGTATACGTGAGGATCTTGTCTAGCGCAAACAGATCACTTCCGTTAGCAGCCATGGCCTGGAACAGGTTGAGTGCAACCACAGGACCGACATCTGGGATGTTGCGGAGGTCTTGTTGGCTTGCTTCGGCAATGGCCCCAAACGAACTATAGCGCTCTGCAATCGCACGTGCTGTAGAATCCCCGATTTCTGAAATACCGACGGCACGAAGTACCTTGTAGAACGGCAGATTCTTACTGCGTTCGATACTGGCCATAATCTTATCGGTCATGGCTTCACCGATGCCAGCGGCATAGAAATCACTTTCACTCAGGTGGAACAGTGAGCTGAAAGAACCAAGAGAACCACTGGCAATCAGTGCCTCTATCGACGCAGGACCAAGGTTCTTGACGTCAATGCCATCTCGACTAACAAAGTAAGCCATCCTGTTCACTATCTGTGCAGGACAGTTTATCATGTTGGTACAGAACAACTCGATGCCGTCGCCACGAGTGGCTACCGGGTGCCCACATGACGGACATTCAACAGGCGGGTTGATGACACCATGTTCATCCATACGGAGGGCTTTGACAATCCCTTCGATCTTAGGAATCACATCACCTCGCCGAGAAACAATGACGGTGTCCAGCAACCGTAGATCGAGTCGAGCGATCTCGTCGAAGTTATGGAGTGTGACACTACTAATCGTCACGCCACATAAGTTGACAGGTCTGATCTTTGCCACAGGCGTCATCACACCAGTGCGGCCGACCTGAACATCAATGGACTCTAGAACAGATGTGGTGGTCTGAGCCTCAAACTTGTAAGCGGCCGCCCATCTAGGGGACGTGGAGCGATTCCCTAGAGTGGTGCGGGCACCTGGTTCATTGATCTTCAGTACAGCGCCATCAATATCGTAGTCGAGTTCTTTACGAAGTTCGGCCAGTTTATTGATCGCATCCATGATCTGGTCGGTACTTGTTAAGGCACCTTCCCAGACAGAATCCACTATGTTGAACAGCCCTGTTAAAGAATCTTCGACATGGCTGACCGGTACCGATGTGGGGTTTGCTCCTGTATGGATGATTATATCGTACGCGATGAACCGAAGTCCGAGGCCCTGTAACGCCGCTCCTTCTTTCTTACGCATTAGTCCGGCAACCATATTGCGGGGGTTGGCGTACACGCTCTTACCCTCAGCCAGGCGCCGCTCACACGCTATTTTGAAGTGATGGTGCAGGCAGATAACCTCTCCCCTGACTTCAACATTGAAATCAAACGAAGGGACTTCGATTGGAACACCTTCGAAATAGACCGCGTTCTCCGTGATATCGTCGCCGGTCTCGCCATCACCCCGCGTGGCAGCATAGGCGAGCCTGCCCTTATGGTACATGAGGTCAAGACTGGCGCCGTCGAGCTTCATTTCGATCGAAGCCTTGTATGGACGGCCGATGTTTGTTACCCAGTCGACCACTTCCTGTTCATTGTACAGGTTTTGAAGGCTCAGCATTGGGGACAGGTGCCGGATCTTGGCAAAACCACCACTTGACGGAGCACCCACTCGGTTAAGAGGGGACAGTGGATCATCGCTCGTCCCCTCGAGCTCTTGCAGCCGGCGTTTTAGAGAATCGTAGACTTCGTCCTCGACATCCGACTCTCCTTTGTTGTAGTACAGGTCATTTAACCTGGTCAACTCTGCGCGCAGTGAGCTTATCTCGTTTTGCATTACCGTTGCTCCTAATGACGGCTATCGATTATCGATGATCCGTCATTACTTCTGGCCGTTGGTGAATATAGATCCGGTGTACGCCAATGAGCTTACGCTGTTGTCTATCTGGCTGGTACCCGACACTTGAACTTAAAAATGCAACTTGTATAGATTCCATATTGGACGAGTCGATCAGGTGCCCGTCGGTATAATGAATCACTCCATGTAATTTGGGCGACGTTTTTCCTTTTACCACACCCTTGACTTCCAATTTCCCAATAAGAAATGGTTTATAGAGTTGACACCAATCGAAGACCATTCCGAAGAGGGGTCCGCCTGGCACCCAACTTTTTTCTTTAGGGAACTCACGGATAGGCCAGGTGGCGTAGATGGGAACGAACGCACCGTCGAACAAACTGACAATTTCTTTGTCAGACATTCCTTTAGCCACATTGAGAGGAAGTAGGACTTCCGCCAGATGACCAAATGGATGAACCGTAACAGATTGGTCGAGATCGAGCGCGCATTGTAAATCCACGTTGATCTCCTATTTGACGACCGTGAGGTGGCTGGTTCGTTTAGCCGAAGTGGTGTCATGTTTGACAGCATCCGCAGGAGTTCTCGACGATGCGGTAACGTATCCAGACGTTCTTCCGTCAGCTGTCGTGATCCAAATACCATTCGTGTTATATCCGACATCGGCACCTGGATTATAGATGCGGACGATGTCTTCTAGATCAATGCGGACATCACGGACAGTGCCAGAGAACAACATTGTTACCAAAAGTTGTGCATTGGTAACGGTCATGTCACGGACTGAATCCGGACCGATATTAAGCACGAAATAGTCGACCCCATTTTCAGTCATACCGGATTTGATGAAAGGACATGCCTTCCTCACCTCGTCCGTTAACAGGACGAGAATGTGCACATTACGGTTTACCTTCACCAACACATTAAAAACATTGATGAACTGACCTTCAATGATTTCACGTACCTCATTACTCTGATCCATTTAAACATACCTCATTTGAGATGTAGATACGGGTGGGCGACCTCAGCAACAATGTCCGCTATAATGCGTTTGCGATCAGATGCTTTCTTGACAGGGTACTCAATGACTCGAATTACATTATCCTTCTCGTACAGTGCGTTCAGAAGTTTACACGGGTGCTTCCCGACTGCGAGGAGTGCTAGTTGTTTATCTACTTCGGCACTCACGTCTGAACTCTGTCCTATATAGAAACGCCCTGTGGCATCGTGTTCAAGCACGTAGCAACCCGCTTTAACAATCTCCGGGCGCTTCCCACGCCCGGTAGATGGGTTGTGTAGCCATCTAACTACACCGTTATTCATGAGGTGTCCTTTAACGACAGAATGCACTGTCTGGGAATATGTAAGTGTTTTTACCCATGGCGATCACGTAGAGGCTGGCCGGTTTAAGCATCTGGATGCCCTGCTCTCCAGTATCGACGTAGACCGACCAGTAACCGTCGTTGGAAATACCGGCAATATTCATAGCGGTTCCCCTGACATCCAGCTTGGTCTTGACAGTTACCCGATTGCTGATCCGGTAATCGATGCCGAAAATGGAATTGGTTGGGTAGCTGTATTCCCGCGAACCAGATATCTGAACACCCGTTTTCTCATCAGTGTACAAGCACGGGCGAATGTCGGTGACGTGCGTACTCGGTTTCTTGAACTCCGTGTACGTAAATGCGACGGCCCCCAAGACGAACACCGTAATGAACGTGGTCATTATCAGGTACATGTTGAACATCACCCGTTTAGCTTTACTGGCACGATGGCGCACAGCTTCACGAGCCCGGTGCCCCGCATCGTCCTTACCAGACGGTTGCGATACAACTTGCATGGCATCGTCGATAAGCTTGGCGTCGAATTGATCAGTCATGGTATTCCCCTTTTTTCATTTATGGTTTTGGTGCTTCTTCTAACAGTATAATGTATGCTCATAAAAAATTAAAGTCGACATAGCATAGACCCAGACTGGATGTCCAGTCTGGGTCTATGCACGATTAACGATAGCCGATTGCTTCAAACGGGCTTTCCCTGTCCTCTGAAAATACGTCGAACGTCATTGGTTGGCTTACTGGCTTACTGGTAACCAGTAGTCGTTTAGCCCAATCTACGTTAAATCCAACCAACTCACGATGGCCATTGTGACTAACCACACCGCGCCTGACATTGAAACACTTAACAAGCCTGTCCATCTCCGCCCTTGTCCTCAGGACGCAGTAGAAGACAGTGTCAGGGTCGACGAAGAACAGTGACTCGAATGATTTCAGCATTGACGGCTGGCCAGTGCCGAGCATTCGAGCGATGTCCTTTATTTCGTCAGCCGAATCTGCAATAATGAGACTGATGCCATGGTTATTCAAAACAGACCTCCTAATGCCGGATGGGTTATCGTGTCAATGATGTATTGTCAAAGATAATTCCATTTACTCAATGACGACAGGCGGCCATGGGAACGACCATGTCACCGCATTGAGCGCTTCGATGTCATTGAGTTCAACTGCATCCTTGAGGGCTTTCTCGCTGACGTGTCGGATAGCTGTAGCATGGGTTAATGCGGGAGTAAACAAGGCATTGTTCTCGATGACCCGTTGCGTCAAGTGTTCTAAATCGCTAGGGTACCCCAAAGCGACACGGGATGCGTTTAGATCATACAGAAACGGAGCTACATCGACCGGCATATCACCGATCGTCAACGTTGGATTGTCTGCCAGCCAGGCGGTGATAGCCCTGGCCTCTTCTATCTGCGTCGTCCACGTGATTGCTTCTGATAACGGGTATGTTGACCTGAGGTATTTTACGGCGGCCTCGTAGTCACAGTTAAGCGCAGTCCCTAGTTCGACGAACACTTCCGTTATAGGCCTCTGTGGCAGCGGCACTTCCGGAGGTACACTATACGGAAATCCGTTCTCGTCGACTTCGAGCGTATAACCATTGCCGAGATCGTTCATCAGCAAGGCATGTGCTTCATCCGTGATTTCTATAGCCACTTCCCAAATGCTAGCGCCATAGTTAAACGCCAGGTCTACTGGAGAAAAATAGTACATGTCCTCTCCTTACCTTCCGGTGACTTTGACCATGACGGTGCAGTTTGGGGCATCTTTCTTGTTTCCATTATAGGTACTGCCATTAATGGCAACAAGAGAGACGGTATTGAGATGAGCGGTTACGTCATTATTGCCGTCACCGCCGTTAAAGATTGCATGTGGGGCAACGTGATATATCTGGATAAACCCAGCCGACGATATGTCTGCGGTCCATTTACCATTTACCGACGTAACGGCACCAAACCATTCCTTGATAGGTCCGTTGGTTATAAGGCCGCCTGCCGTATACGACTGTCGATCACTCAGGCCTTGGTTAGCATTATTGATTCTATTTGAAACGCCTGTCAAGTAATTGTTCAGACTAGCTAACAGTGTTGTGAGATTAGGGTCTTCCATTGAAAGCCGTCCGTATATAAGGTGTCGTCGTCATAAATGACCCATGTGACACGAAGTCACATGGGTCATCGTACAGGCGCCGTGACTGCAGGTGTCAACTCACGTCGAGGCCATTAAGCAGTCGGAGAAAAGCCGGACTGGATCACCCCCTCGCTAAACAGGAACATTTACCTGTACATAGGATAGGAGATTATACAGTGGGTGTGACCGGTGGTGTTTGTGATTCCACTGTAATTGGTGCACCGTTTTCATCGGATGACAACAATCGACCCTCACCCAGTTCGGCGAGTATTCGATCGTGTAATTCAAATGACACTTCGACACAATCGTCCCAGATTGGTTCTGAGATGAAACCATTGTTCAATGCTGAGAAATACATAGTTTATCCTTCGACCACTAATGTAAGGTCTTTCATGCCGCGTGTAGTGAATGGGTAGTACGTAGCGCCGTTGTTATAACCGTTTGAAGCGAACTGCATGTCGACAATCGTAACTCCAGCAGGCAGCGTGTATGTCATCTTCACGTCGATTTGATTGTCGGTGGTTATTAAAGTACCGCCTGCATCACCACGATACACCATCTGTCCGCTCGACGCTACCGAGTGAGAATCACTGGTCCCGATGGTGATCACCGCCGAATTACTGAGACTGAGTCTTATATAGCTCTCACCAAGACACCCGGCTGGAGTATCGTGATAACTCGTAAAAACAGCGCTGATCTGCCTTATCTTCGATAAGAATTCAGTACTTAAGTTAACCGGGCTTTGGGCGTTCCATGAATATGTATCCTTGTACCACCCGCGTGTAGCGTCATTTACCCAGTCAGTCACATCACTTAATACATCAGTCAGGGTTGGGTAGGTGACCACGGACATATTTAACGTCTGTTTCCACACTCCTCCAACTTTTGTATATGCTCCAGTGACTGTCCGCCATACCCCGGCCACTTTGACCTTTATTAGAACCTTTCTCCACAGAGACGAAACCTTTATGCTCACAGGTACACCTCAGATGTATTTGAACCAGACGTCGCCATCAACGCCATCGCCTGCAGTAGGCTCTGCGGTGCTTATGAATGTATTGCGGGTTGCCATCGTGCCGATGCCTAGGCTAGGTAGGGGCGGGATGTCTGACGGCTGTAGAGTACCTCCTCCGGTAACACGTCCTTTGGCATCGACGGTCACTTTAGCGTGAGTCCCGGCTACGACTCCGGTGTCGGCGAGGACCATGTTTAAAGACAAGTCAGAAGATCCATCGGTCTGACCCGAGGCAACCGCGTCACCAGCTATTGATACTGTAATGGGTGTGTTGAGTTTGGCTGCTGAAACAGCCGGTGCATTAGAATCCAGTTTCGAATTGAACTTGTTCAATATGCCGGACACGAACAAGGTAATCGATTCAGCTACAGAAGCTGGGGTCTCATCTGCCATTTGTCAATACTCCATTGGATAGGTAACGTTAGAGGCCTTATCATAGGATTGACAAAAAAAGAAAGTGTTAATGATTCATTGAGGACGTTAATGGTATAGGAGCGGGTTATCCCGCTCCTATTTAACTCACTTGGAGTTTTGCTTGATGACACGGTCAGCAGAATTACAGATTGACCGATGACCGATGTACGCGACAGCGGCACCGATGACAAAACCGATGATGAATTTGTTCATGTCAGTTACTCCGATTGTTCATGCTGTCGATGACGGCCGATACTTTGTCATTGCGGGTTTTTGCAGTGACAGCGCACACCACGAGATAACCAACCACGATACCAAAGAATACTTTCATTTTAGTTCCCCTAAACCAGGTTATGTAGGGAGACAATTCTCCCTATTCGTTGTTTCGTTTATTCGTCTTTATCTTCAGTTTCAGCGTAGATTGCCCTGATCCCGAATGCCCAATGTACGAACATCGACAACAGGAAGTACAGCGCTATCGACCACGCGCCGACATAGAAGCAGAGTCCGGTCATCACCGCTACCACGACAATGTCAGTGATGACAGACCGGTAGAAATCGATGACGTATTTCTTTCCAGCTGCGATGAAGAACTCATCGTAAGTGATCCCGCGTTTCTTACGGGCCCTGACGATGTTAAGCACCATGTAAACGGCAAATAGAACTGCCAGCACATGAGAGATATAGAGCATGGTTTCATTAAGCATGGTCGTCCTCCAAGGACAGGTTATGGAAGATTGTTCTTCCTATTCACTGGTACTATGTATTGTTGAAAATATTTCGAATCGAATGGATACTCAAGACAAACAAATAAAAGACCACAGGAGGATATCCTCCTGTGGTCTATGGCGCATGGTCAGAATCGGTTATGCAACCGGCTTCATGTCCTTGCCGAGCAGGTAGCCTTCCCAGGTCACGCCGCCATCGTAGGTGGTGAAGGCGATGACGTCGGTGCCGGCAGCGGTCAGGGTAGGCGCAGTGCCTTCGGACCACTTGATGGCGCCGAACCAGGTCACGGTGCTGGAACCGCCATTGGTCAGGCGCAAGGTGAAGGTGCACACACGGCCGGCGACCGGAACGCGAGTTACGCTGAAGGTGGTCGCGCCAGCGATGGTCTTCAGGAAGTGGTTGGCCAGGGCGCAGTCGATCAGGCTACCGGCGCCAAGGTCGATCAGTTGTTCGGTGATGGCCACGCCGACGTCACCGCCAGCAGGAATGCCGAGCAGCACGGTCTGCTCATCCATTTCTTGACGCAATTGGAGCATCAGGTCGTCGACCTGGGCAACGGAGCTCAGGTCACCGGCAGCAATGGCCGCTTTGACCTTATCGGAGAAGTTACTGACGGATGCCAGGAGGGTATCGAGTTGCGACATGTTAAACCTCTATTCGAATAGGTATCGGGGTGTTTTGTAACCACCCACATATCATTGGAAAGTGATCTTGTACATTTACAAGAGTGAGAGTTGCCTGGGGATGCGCGTGCTAGGGTGGTGCATGGGCGATCGTCTGAAACGTGCCCGCATCTCGTGTTTAGACCGCAGTAGTCGGTTAGTGCTCATCCCGTTATTTCTCTTTATGGAATGAAGACTCCCCGCCAAAGCGAACACCCGTATAAAACATAGCAGCGCGCCAATTAGCGATGCCTTCGGAACGTAGAGCGCGATAAAAGACATCGTCTGCTTCCTTACGTGTGAATATTCTGGTGGTACCATCCCCCATACGCACCGGTCTGGCACTGTAGAGACGATCGTGGACTGTAGCGGATTTATCACCGTAGTCGACCAGTAAGGCGTATACGGGAAACATCACTACGTTGCGGAGTGCATCGAGGCTTGCGTAATTGGTTTCGAAATCCTTTTCGATTATGATCCGACCGAAGACCTCATCGTCACAATAGAAGTCGTCGAGCATCCTGTAGAGTCGACGACCTATCTCACGGGTATCGAAGTTACCGAATTGATCGCCAGTGATCATTCCTTCATATGCAGGTAATGCCCAATTCATAAATTACCCATTGTCAATTTAGTCAACGTATACCCGTACAGGAAACCAACCCCCTATCCACTAAGTGGAAGTAGGACCTTCGTTATTGAAGTGTTCGCGAATGAGTTTTAAGTTTCCTGGTAACGAGACCAGATATTGAATACCCAGACCAGGAGCCTGCGCCGCAATCTCATCGATTATAGTTTTCAATCGACTGATATTGGTTAAAGCTGGTTTCCAGTCATTCAGAATGTTCATCAGTTCCGGTAGTTTCTTGTCCTCTGGAAGAGGTGGGTGAAACCGATCGATTGTGATGGCCGAGGTCATGATCAACGGTGTCGACAAGACCACCTTAAATTCATCACCGTCGTTGAATTTGAAGGTCCCGTTATGACCAGAATCCCAAGTCACCACTGAGCCGCCAGCTTGAGTGTAATTCATCACACCCACCCGTACTCCTTTACGGTAGACAACCCCGCTGGCAGCCTCTTCCAAAGCACCTATAAGCTTAGCGTTGAGAGCTACCTTGCTCTTCACCCCAATGTCGAGTACTTGACCATTGTCCTTTGATACAGTCCCTGAAGTGAACGAGATCTTAAACGACACAACCCAGTAGACAGCACTGTAGGTGATGATTTCTCCAGAATCGAGAACAGCTGCTATCTGGATAACGGTTCTGCCATTTGGGATGGGGATGGGCGGAACATCTCCAGGCAAGATCGTATCAAACGACGCTACGTTCACCTTACTTTCAGAACCTCCCGCATAGAAGTCCTCAGTATCAAGCATGGTGTTGTAGAGCGGATGATCGCCGTACGTTTGTCGCAGGAACCCGACATTGACTGGACTGCGGTTATAGTTACCGGAGAACCACACGCCAAAGTTCACGGCTACTGCGTTGGCTGTAGCGAAGAACCCGCCTTTATTAGAGGATGTGACATCGCCGATCGTTGCTAAGTCAGGACCGTGGTCGGTAATGAACATGATGCCGTTACCGTTTTGACGGTACGTCATGAATGCATCTATGCATTCTGGCGAAATCAGATAACTGGCAGCAGGGACCTGGTGTACAGATGACATCACAATGACGCAACAGTATTGCTCGAGTTCAGCGAGCGTTGCAGTGATCTGGATGCCGCCGTAGTCTCCTCTGTCTTTAAGGGTCACCTGGTACCCGGCAGCATTACAGATTCCAGTAAACGTGTTGCCAAAGCCCGACACACCTGCCATATCTTTGACATGATAGCTACCGACGCCAAGAATTGCATCCCCGATAACCAAGACCTTTTTATTTCCAGCCGCAACCTTATCAGAGTTCTCAATGAACTTGAGTGAGTTGAACAGGATCTTTTGTGTTGCGGTCAGGTGATCACGGACATCGACCAGGGCTTTACTGATGTCGGTATAATTGAGTATGTCTGGCTGGCTGGGCCATTCGGTGATGGTTGGATATTCCAACGCACTGTCGAATAACACAGTCTTCACTTGACCGAGGCTGTTTTTGATATAGATCTCTTTGAAATAGGCCACATGGTTGCCCGCCAAGTTACCTGTCAAACAGAGCGCCCAACTGGACAGTGTCTTCCCAACCAGACCCGTAAGATCAAATTCTCGATGGTACCATTTCTTAAATGCTTGTGAAACAAGATCAACAAAATCACCGTTGATCCCTAAGCCATTCTGGTCTACGAGTCCAGAAGCATTGGCCAGCCGGTCTGTCCCGTTTATGATACAGTCGATGGACGTCTTTACCTCAGGTCCTTCACCCCAGATATCAAAGACAAGCTTATCACCGGCAGCAACGAGCACTTCAGCAGAAGATAAACGATCGAACCAATACGCGTTACCTGGATTGGCTTCTGGGCGAACACCCCTCAGAACTATTGCATGGTCGAACGGTGTGACTTCTGCGCTCGGTGCTCGAACGTTATAGAACTTTGGAAACCCTCCATCATAGACGACATTACCGCGACCATCCTGCGTCACAGCAATAAATGGATTAGGCGGTATCAGCGTGTCGTATGCGATGTATTTGGAGATAGACGGCGCGCCGCCATTGACGCTATATTGCAAACTCTGGACGTTTGCCGCCAGTTGCATATGGGCCGTAAAGGGGCTCAGGTGGTAGCCTGGAGGGACGTCGAACGAAATCTCATTCATGATTATCCTCCATTATACAACAGGGTGGACGAGAACTTTGACATAGAAGTCTCGAGGTGTGCCAGATTGGTTTGAAACCACCACATGGCGCTCGTTACGAACCCCATACACCGCTACAGACTCAGCATTCACGTAGGTACCGATTGTAGGTGAACCTACAGTCTCATCCAACACCCGTACGGATATCTCGGCGGTCTTGATGTCGTAATTGGCAAACTCAGCGCCCATCATGGTTTGGAGATCGTATTCCTTAGTCACGACGTCAGAAATGGAGATGTACTCGTTGACCGGCATGGCCGTGCTAGCTTGAATGTCGATCAGTTCGACTGCTGTCACGCGGCCTTTGTTATCAACGGTAACCTTCGGGAGTTGAGTAGCTCCGCCGTACACCCCAGCAACCACTCCGGAAGCAGCCAACCGTGCCGGGAGCAATGTTCCGGAGTTGATCTTACTGGCATCGAGGAATGGAATGTCGCCCGCAGTCAATGCAGTGCCAACCGTTACGCGTCCTTTGGCATCGACTGTTACTTTTCCATATGTCCCAGCGATCACACCTGTGTTAGCAAGGGTGAGGTTAAGTGTCGGGTTGGTTCCCCAATCTGTCGTGAGTCCTCCCGATGCATCGCCGGTTACTATAAGCGTACGCGATGCACTGAGCTTAGCAGCAGTCCCTGCACTACCAGTCGTATCCTGATTGAGCAGTGGGATGCGAGCTGCTGCAAACGTACCTGTGGAAACCTTAGACGCATCGAGGTAAGGTATGTCGGAGGCAGCCAATGCAGCCCCACCAGTTACCCGCCCTTTGGCGTCTACTGTCACCTTAGGGTAGACACCAGCCACTGCACCGGAGTTGGCCAGGGTCAGTGCGATTGAGATGTTGCTAGTGCCGTCTATAGACGCTGCAGTTCCCGAAACGTCACCACTCGCAGTGAGTGATCTGGGAGTTGTCCACTTAACAGCTGACACGGCCGCCTCGTTATCACCTAACTTACCGTCGAGTGCTGCCTGAAGACCAGTTGTCTTAGCGATAGTCAATGCCGGGATGTCAGTCAGATCCAGCACGCTACCTGCAACAACACGCCCTTTAGCATCGACTGTTACTTTAGCATGGGTACCTGGAGAAGCCATCACTGTCTTAAGGACGACGTTTAGATTAACCGCTCCAGAACCCGATACGGAAGCTGCCGCGGTTGCGTCGTTGGTCAAGGACAGTGTAAATGGATTTGTGAGTTGGTTTGCGCTGACCGCTGCGTCCGTGCGATCTAACTTATCGGCCAGATGCAAGGAGATTGTTTGAAGAAGCGAATCGAGCTTTACCTTGAGCGCTTCGATAGAAATCGACATGTTTTAGTTCCTTGCTTCTTAAAACTAGGCTAGCGTGAATAAATTGGCACATAGAATTACGAAAAAAAGAAAGGAACTCGGAATAAGAGAGGAGAGCCCATTGGGCTCTCCTCTATGCCGTCAAAGTGATTCTGCTAGATAACGAACTTTACCAGGCGACATGGCCAGGGCGGTTACGACGGTGCCAACCGTTTCCCCATTACGCAATAACGCAATGGCTGCATCATCGCGTGCTTGTTCGAGCTGCTTTGCAGCAGCCATCAGATTGATCTGAGAACACCCTGCATCTGGCTTCCCGCCGTTGTCATAGTGCTGTTCGAGAATGGCAACGAGATCTTTGATACGACGTAGCGTGATGTCCATGACTGACCTTAGAGGAAACGGTTGGTGACAACGATGGATTCGATATCGCATTTCTGGATATGGAAGTTATCCTTCAGGTATTTGCGGATGTTTTCATCGGCCTTTTCTGGGAAGGAACGCGCAAACAACTTGAAGATGAAGTTGACTGACAGATGCACCATCGTGCCTTTGGCAGTGATGATGTAATCTGCTTCTTTAAACTTATTCGGTGGTGTCATGGATATACGCATAGTTCAGATCCTGTTGGTCAGCTGTTAAACAACGCGCCCAGCAAATGCAAATGAACGTAATGTGGAGTATGGCCGTCTGCAGAGATGCGGGTGCCAAATGCACACGGTAATTGGTCGATCGGGTGGAACCCCATGGCGTTGATCATCATTACGTCATCGGGTTCTTCAATTAACTGGTAGCAATTACCGACCTTAAATCTGGATATGTCAGTTTCCTTAATTTTCTTGACCTTCTCGATCATGGTCTTGAGCTTAGCTCGCTTACTGGCCACGAAACTGCCGGGATAGAATGTTGTAAAATCCTTACTGTCCATGGATAAGCAACCCCCAAAAAATCAGCCAGACATAGACGAATACGGCTGGATAGATAAGACCACAGGAGCAGACGTGACTGACTACATCTCCTTTGATGTAGATGTAGTCATCGTCCACGCCTGTATTATCGAACGGTTTAAACGAACTGATGTACGTAACGCCTGCTGCGACGATCACTGTGACAATCACTGCTACCACGCTAGCTATAATAGCGCAGATGTACTTGTCTTCCATGGCCTACGGAAACCTCATTTGGTTAGGTTGTTGACTTAGAGCCGCCAACTGTATTTTGAGCTCACATGATCGGGGATATTTGTATTTTTATCCTTCAGTATCCAGAAGGACCTTTCTTGAACAAACTACCTCGTTCCATGTGCGGGATGCGTGCTGAACGAGGTAGTTTGTTGCATTTCTCAATACCGTCTAAGTGCTTTACACTCAGGATGAAATTACTGGGCATGCTGTCAATCTCAACTACCTCGACCTCGCCAGTTCGATAATGTGCAATCAATGCGTCTGTCATATTTTTGATGAGTTCCGAATTGTCAACACAGTCGGTCAGGTGTATAACGAGTTTCTCCGGCGGGACAGCATCTGGCATTACAGTTACCGCCACCTGTCGACAAATGTTTGTTTTTACCCGTTCTTGAGTGGGCATGTACTCACCTCCGGAAGTCATGACGATCAAGCGTTTGTCGATTAATTGCATCGATTCTGAGGACATGAGTAGGACTCTCCATGATTATTCTTGATCGGTGGTGTTCTTGAAGATGGACCAGTCGACAATGTCAGGATCTGGTTTCACTCGATTAGACTGCTCGACGTGCTGTTTAAGTTTGTCGTACAGTGAAGTAAATTGTTCGGTGTGGGTGGTGATGACCATTCGCTCAGTCAAAGCATCGATGGTTAACGTAAGTGTCGAACCATCCACAGAATGAGACTGGTACTTGAAGCCCATGTCCTTCCGTGCAAAGAATAGAATGCTGAGTATGGCAACAAGCGGGACCATGGGCTTCAGCCCACTCATATTCTTCACCGTCTCTTCTAATACCTCCAGGTAGTCGGTATCAGGAAGTTGTTCCGTACGTGTCCTGGCAAACAGTTCGATCTCAAAGATTGGGGACTTCTCTTCAACCGTATCGGCGCAACGGTAGTTGTAGAAGATAAACTTGATGCTTTTGTCTTCGAGCCTAGCTATCTTACTGAATGTAGGGACGCAGGCCAACAACCACCAGTCGGAAGTAGTCTTCATTTCCATGTAACTTTTCCAACCGGCGCAGATACACTGAAGAGATAATGGATAAAGCGTTGCTCCGCCGACGGCTATATCAGCTACTCGTTTTGCGAAGCCTTCAAGCCATGTGCGATATTCTTGAGCGTTCTTGGCTGACTTACGTTTGGAAAATTCCTCGAAATCGTTGATGTTGGTCATTTTCGTTACCCTTCTTTAACGACCTCGGTCAGATCAACGACAGCACTGACACCATGGGTCTCGAACCGACGTTTCAGATCGGCTACCTTAGTGAGTTCTGCATGCATGGCGTTCATACGTCCGAAGGCAATGTCGTTACGCGGCATGTGTTTCAAAATGGCAGCGTAATGTTTCAATTCCAGGTCGAGTTCGTGTAACGATTCTTCAGCGTATCCGCTGGCCAGGAGGTACTTGTGTTGTTTTGGAGTGAGAGGTCCGGTTTGTTCGACATCGTGATGCATGATCATCCCCTTAATTTCGGTTATTTATTCTTAATTGCAGCGATGAGACTACGGTTTGCTTCGACTAAATCATCGGCGATGGCATCTCGCGCATCCAAGAAACAAAACGCCATCACACCTTCTGCAAAATAAGGACCTTCCAAGCGATCGATGTCAGCACATTTCAACCGCAACATAGTTTCAGCCAAGGCTTGTTGTGTTCTTTCACGCAATGTGACTGGTATATCGTCCTCGCTAACAGCCCCTTCCTGAAATGCATTCTCGAAGACCAGTACCACATTGCGTGAATCTACTTGTTCATCACGGACTTGTACATGTTTGATATATGTGCCTGTAATCGATGTTCTTACACTGTACTCATACATCTGGCCGCTAGTTGCTTTACCAACTAACGCCAAGTCGAAACCCCGATATGCCAGGATTTTTTCTTCCGATAGATCAGGTTCCTTATCGAAAGCCACCACAGTGATATTGAATGACATGGCGCACCTATTGCTGGTTAATGTACTGTCATAAGGAAAATCGATCCCGATATGGTCAGAGGTCTCCCCTGGTCATATGTCGTCACGTTCTCGGTATCTTGATCGTGATAATCACGAAATCGTCAGTGGTTTCCACCAGGTTCTCGGCTTCCACTTCAACATTGAGACGAGCCATGGCAAAAGCAAGGTTGTTCGCCTCTTCCATGGCTTCGCTTTCATCATCGAAGTCAGCATCTTCTTTCAGGATATCAATCAATTGGTCGGTGTCATGTCCCAACTCAAGCTGTGTTGCCATCTATTTCCCCACCTTGGTTAATGACCTCAATGGTCAGTTCTTTATCTTTAAGAGCGAATGTGAAATCCACTCCGTTGTAATCCTGGACTTTGATTACTGGACTCAATCCACCCAGTAATCGACACAGCCAGATCTTATCGGCTTTACCGACAAAATCCACTTCTTCACTGAAGCGACCGTCTTTCAGTGTTTCAAAGTTTAACGTAACTGTTTTATCAGTGACTTTAAACTCGAAAGCGGTAACGACAGGGGTTTCCAGCAGATATTCGAAAGCCTTCCCCAGCAACACCACGTAGAAACGGTTGATCATGTTGTACATGCTGTGATGTTCTGGTTTGCGGTACAGGTCTAGCAAACCATCGAGTGTGGACAGCTGGATAGCAGTCGGGCTGTCTACGTTCAGTACAATAGCTCCTTCCACAGTAGCTACTTGCCTTACGAGTACCTCCAGCCGTTCGAAGTACTCCTTATTTGCATGTTCCGATTTAGCCATCGTACTCACCACAAGCTAGTTTGTTATTTCAAGATGGTTGTCCGTCAGTCTTCTTACTTACGAGATAGACTTTATCTATCTTTCCAGGGACACCTTTGTTAACTGTTGTCTCTGGGAACCATTGACGTTTGCCGTTTCTCAGGGTTCGCCAGTGCCCTATGCGCTGGTGTTCTCTAGGCGATGCATGTGTACCCCCTTGCCACGGTTTACGAATGGTCTTTACACCCATGACCATTCTGACAATACGGAACTTACGACCTGTCCTGGCTGTGGGCGCATCAGATCTATTCACTTTACCAGGTGTTGTAATGATCGTATTCCCTACCTGGAACTCCGCTATAAACCCAATGATGAATTTAGCCAGATCTATGGATTCATCACGAGTGTATCCGTCTTCAAATGGTTCTGACTGGATGTCGAGGGGCTGATCATTTCCATTGTGGCGCACCCGCACTACACCACCTGTCATGAACGGATGATGGGTGTCGACCTCCATGATCAAATGGATCAGTACTTCCATGTGAGTTACACGCTCGACAACAACCAAGTTACGTTCATCACCTTCCCCTAATTCAAACAGGATCTTCGGATAGGGGATGTTCATGGTTTCCGGGACATGTTCAGGTTCGTTGACATACGCGAATGGGGCGATGTCCTGTATGATCATGCGGGGTAGATTGACCATCTCGTCGATTGGATAAGGCGGCATCACATTGAACGGATCTTGAAGATTGCCGTACGGGATAGCTCCTGGGAAGGAACCAGGTATCTGCGGCGATGTTTTCCGGATAATGCGGTCTGGATCAAGTAGATAACCAACTAGGTACTTAAGGGAGTTCTCCAACTTCTCCATGTCTGGGACATGATCCCTGTGGCATCTGTATTCAACCGTCCCACTGACCAGATCGCTAGGATCGAACCTAGCCATCACGTTAACACGGCAATCTGCCGGGGACACCACGTCAACAAACTGAACAAGTAACTTCGTAGGTACCTGTGGATCGTGTCTGACTACCAGAATGACATTATCTGGCTCATAGCGGAGCGCTGCAATGCCATCGTCATTAATAAAGATTCTGCGGTTCACAGAATCCTCTAACACACCGTCTTCCTTCAGTTTGTTATAGGTGTCGAGATTACGCTCCCCGTCCTTGACGAGCGACCCAGAATGGGTTATACGCGAGATATCCAGAAGACTAACTAAACCAAACACTGGTTTTGTCCCCTTGCCGTCAGGACCATCGATCTCAGCGGTCAGAATCTCGGACGGATGAATGGACCGTAGTTTGCGATTGAAATATTCCGTATTCTTTAACGCATCCTTTCTGTAGAGGATAGCTTTAGCAGCACCCACTCCTTCCATTGCATCTTTTTCTAATTCGTCCATAGTTACAGAGCCCCCACTCGATTATATTTGACATGGCAAGGGGAAGACACACCACCCCTGTACGATCATCTTTCAGCGTTATGGCCTACACGCATAGCGCGTTCCCAGATCCGGCGAATTAGCAACTCGTCACACCCTTCATCAATGAACGATAGAATGGATTTCAGTTGCATTTCTTTTTGGCTGCGGATCGAATCAAGACCCATGGCCATGCAGTGTGGACACCGTGGCGCGCCATCTTTAAGTGGATGGTCATGGAGTTTAGCGAACTTATGTCCTAAGTTACAGGTGTCGATTACAGGCGGTTCCAGTCGATTGACATAATCGCACATCGATTGGAAGAACAGATACGCGTGTTCGGTCCAGAGTTTCTCTCCATGTGGAGTAAACATCACTGCGCTCTTCAAGAAATCTTCCTGACCTCTGAGCATCTCTCTACGTGTAATACTTCGACCTTGAGACACTTCTACCTCGGAACGGAGATGTTCAATGACAACCGCCGGGTCGCCGTAAATAGCCGTGTAGAGCAAGTCAGCATCGCGAAGTACACGTTCTACTTTATTCTTCGGCGGGCGTACAAAAGGGAACTGCGTACATTGAATAGCTTCAGTGATTATTGTACGAACTTCAGGCCATGAAACCAACGAACCAGAAATAAATATTTCGGCTTCAGTACACGCCACACGGATATTGACGTCGTCAGTTTCATGGCCACCACTATGCCCCCAGTCATGCAACATAGCTGAAATCAAAAGGGCGATTTCACCCCATGCATCACCGATCTCCAGATACGAGTAATCGTTCTTCCACAATTCAGCTGCTATTTCAGCAACCTTGATCATGTGGAAGTTATTATGGTACGCAATGTTTTTACTTGGGTTGTTCTCGAGGACCGTCAGTAACTCAGAACGGATTATGTCGATTATGGTCACGTCGTACTCCTACTGGCAGTTATTCACTTACCGTTTTCTTTAATGGTAATGGATCAGCATACAACCGTATAATGTACTGCCAAAATAAAATCCATTATACGGATAAAGCCGTGGGGGAATTCCCCCACGGCCCTATTATCAAACATTCGGCTAAACGAACATCTTTATCTGGCTGACGTCGAAGAGCCCCACCTGAGTTTTGTTAACACGATGTGGGTTGTTATCCGCCATCGAGTGTTCGAAATTAACCATGCTCTGGTCGTTCTCCAATGCTTCGGCGATCTCCTTCAACGTATCCAGCTGGTTATCCGGCGGTGGAATTGGAATTGATGGAACGAGACTTGCGCCGATAGCAGGTGCCGCGACAACAGCCAGAGCACCAGCACCAAGGAACTTGAGGAACGCTCGACGTGTATGGCTCATCTTTTATATCCCCGTAAATGAAAGAACGATAGCTTTTGCTTTATCGTTGATTTCGTCTGGTACATCGCAGTCGACACACTCGGCATACGACCGCCATGATTGTTCTTCTTCATTGAAGTCGAGCAGACGATTCTCGATCACTTCACGCCATGGCTCGTAGAGACTGACTACTTGAGCAAGTTGCTCTTTGGTGATGGTCGGTCTCGGAGAGACCATCCCGAATGCTTCAGCCATACCGAGAGAAACATTGTTCTCGTTGGCATCTACTACAGAAAGATTCCATTGCCACGCAACGAAATCCTCAAGGCTATATCCTGGAAGACTACTCATTTCACATGTCCTTGCTTATTTCATCGAAAGACGATTGAACGAGTGTGCTGTCCAATATATCCTGTCAACCATATGAAATAGTATGTAATGCAGCACTCCGGCTGCATCTAGTGAGGGATCTCTGATGAAGTCTATTCTCATTGTAGCATTTGCCAGTGTTCTGCTGGTTGGTTGTGGTAAGGGCGGTGATAACGAACCCTACACTGGCGTACCGAAAGACGGTCGTGCTTGTATGGAAGCGTACAAGCTTCCGGTTAATGTCGGAAAGTGCGTACAGCAAGAAGGACGCCACTGATACACCACGGGTGACTACGGTCACCCGTTTATGCCGTTATTCGGTCAGCGGTATTTGAGTGACTACCAGTCCGCGTATGGCCAGTGCGGTTCTTCGACCACTCCCTCATTATTGATACCGACGACATTGCCGTATACAGATCCCACGATACCGCGACAGAACCAGACCAAGATACTGCCGGGTACACCATCAACGTCGTCACGCCAATTGGGTCCGAGATGGTCAATGAGCCATGCCGTGGCATCTCGCCAATGGTTGTCGATCAGCCGCCCTCCTTGAGCCCAATCGCAATCGGGCCGGAAGTATTCTCGATGACCTTCCACCAACACCCTCGGGCCGGTGCCGTACTCTGTCCTTACAACAGAGTACGTGTAGCCGAGTGCCTTTGCCACCATGACACGCAATGACGGTCCTTCAAGATCAGCTACGTTCACAGTCAGTCACCTTGTTTGAGCAAGATGGCATAGATTTCACAAGAAACATTGATGACTTCGATATTTTCCACTGCGGTCATTTCACATCCCCTAGTTGGTCGGATTGCTTGATGTAATTAGATTTAAACGATTTGGCGACTCGTCTTCTATCGCCACGGACTCGATTCAGCGCTTCTTCGACTGGAAGTCCATCGGCCATGAGTTTTCGCATAATGGCACCTACGTCTACCGATAAGATCGCCGCCATGGCTTCTTTGAAGTACCAGCCTTGAGGATAGTCGAGAAGCTTCTCGACTGTACCATCAGAGCGAGTCACAAGTCGCCCAAGGTTATCCGCTAAGCAAGCCAGATAAATGTCCTCTAGATGATGAGAGTCGTGGTTGATAGCACGTACGCCCCCTATCTGTTCGAAGATCTTAACGAGGGTTTTTGGAGTGAGCGTCCTGATCCCATGAACATTCTGATGAACGAGAGCTACGGTATCGCTAAACTGTCGCAAATAAGTAGGGATTGTGAGCCTCCGCGTCATCTCCTTCAGCAACGGTCCGTAACGCGCAGGATCTTCATGGCCGAAGTGCTTGCCAATGATACCGCCGCCATCGTCCCAGAGAAGTTCATGAGGAGTTACTGTTTTCCCGAGGTCGTGAGTCAGTGCCGCAAAACGAATACGAAGTTGGCGGTTATGTTCAAAACCTTCGGTAAGGGAAGCTGCCTCCTCAAGAACCATCAACGTGTGAATCCATACATTGCCTTCAGCATGGTAATCTGCACGTTGAGGGATGGACTCCATGGCATCAAGTTCAGGGAACCATACCGTTAACGCACCACACTCTTTAAGCGTCGCGAAGTAGCGGTTAGGTTCTTTACTTAACAATGCCTTTTCGGTCTCCTTCCAAATCCGCTCCCCTGGAAGTGCTTGAAGCATTCCGTTCCTTACCATCTCTTTCATGAGAGTCATGGTTTCCGTGGCGATGGAGAAACCAAGGACAGCAGATAAGCGAGCGACACGCATCACCCGCAATGGATCTTCAGAGAACGCAGGACTTGTGTGTCGCAGAAGTTTGGCATTGAGATCAGTCACCCCACCAAACAAATCGACGACTTTACCGTTGGTGTCGATCGCCATTGCGTTTATCGTCAAGTCACGACGACTAAGGTCTTCCTCCAATGTCACTCCATCCCAGTCGTAGGTAAAGTCGCCGTAGCCATCGCCCGTACTGACCTCCTGACGTGCCAGGGCATATTCTTCTTTGGTCTCAGGATGCAGGAACACAGGAAAGTGCCCACCAACTTGAGTGAAACCCTTCGCTAACATGCTTTCTGGACTCTCACCGATCACGACATAATCACGATCGTTAGGCGAAAGTCCGAGAAGCGTATCTCGGACGAACCCTCCTACCAAGTATGTTTCCATTTGAACTCCTTAGGGTAACTTCCATTACCGGCCTAATTCCTTCTCAACACGAATGATCAGGTTGCGAACTTCATCATCCGTCATACTCCTGATGTTGTCCAGAGCAATCCAATGGTTAGCCTTGAAGTATTTCATGTAATCACCAAGTAACCGATTTTCACGCCCCGTCACTTCCTTCACGAGAGTGGCATTGAATCGAGTCTTGAGATACTTTTGCTCTTCCAGTTCCGCCCATTTCTTCTCATACTCCTGCTTGACGTGCGGGAAGGCTTCGAAGAGACGAGGCAGGTTCTGCGTTTTGTCGGCTGGGAACTCGTACTCGGCCAGTTCGAACGGTGGGTTTTTCACCCATTCCAGGAACTCCATGTACACAGGACGCTTCTTCTCGCGCATCCGAGCAGTGTGGTTCCGATTATCCAGTTCATAGATGGCTTTGTTGAAGAACCGGGTCGTAGCCGTGAAGCGGTAGATCTCTTCACGGGTGTCGAAGCCTGCTTCCCAACGTACGGGGTCGTAGCCCATGAAGGTCAGAGCGTCGGCGGTATTGCGAGTGACCAGGATTTCCGCAAACTGGTGGGTATCATCGCGCAGGACGATCCACAAGCCATCATGACCGTATTTCAAACCGAACTTGTGGGCGATCCGACCAATCAGGTTTCCGAGATCATTCCAAGCGAAATACGCCAGGGCCGGCTCGACATTGACGGTACTTGTCCAGATCAGGTCAACTTGTAGATAACCGCCATCCTCCAGCGGGACACCTACACTCAATACCGGACCACCATTGTTGAACGGGATCTCGGCTTTGAAGTACTCCTTCAGTTCGTTGAGCAAGGTGGCACGATCAATCCCCTGCATGAACCGACTGTCGACAACGAAGTCCAAGTCACCGAAGTCTGGCTTGGTGCGGTAGGCTGGAATCAGGTGCATGTTCAACACCAGACCGTACTTATCCGCGATCGTCGCCATTGCAGAGTACATCGTTCTTGCAACTGCTTTCGCAGTCTTTGCGTCTACACGACGCGCTCCGAATGGAGCCAGTGCATTACCACCCATTACTTTCTCCTTATAGTTCGGCAGGTTGTTTGGGATCGTTATAAGGCAGCGACCCTAAACTCGGATGGTTAAGATGATACTCGCTGAAGCGGTCGATAACATCAGGGACGGGTATCGACGCACTCAAGCACTACACAGCCACTGGCATGCGACTGGTGAGAGCCTCAAACTTGTAAGCGGCCGCCCATCTAGGAGACGTAGTCACGTTCCAATGAATTGTCTTTGAGCGGTACCTGGCGCAGGGACTGTATCCCAACGTGCAGGTCAGCTACAGTCCGCATGATATTTCGCACTGTCTCCAGATCAGCTTCACACATAAACTCCACATGGATATCGGGTAGCGGGTAAGTGCGGTCGTCGATGCGTACATGGTACAGTTCGCTGGTATTTATGACCAGGTTATGCTTACTAGCTGTAACAACGAACAAAGTGTAGTCGTGGGTGAACTCAAAACGACAGGAAAATGTATTCATACCTACCCCTCAATTAACTTCTAGCGATATCGAGAGCCGTTGATCGTCCGGTCAATATCGAACATAGCGACACCTCGGATAAGCCACTGGGAGCTTATCCCCAACGCTTTGGCAACAGCACTCCAGTACTGAAGGGAAGGGAGGCGGTTACGGCGTTCATATTCCTCAATCTCCGCGCTAATCGTCTGTCCGGCTACCTTACACTCGATTTCAGCGAGAGACATCCTGTGGTAAGCGCGTGCTTGCCTGATTCGATGTTGGATCTGACCAACATCGATATTCTCCCACGCTATAAGCCGATCGTGCTCTGACCATTCCACTTCATCGGCAACAAAGCAACGGACTTCCGTGACCCAGTTCGCTTCCTGGTAAGTCACCTCGAAATCAAGATCCGTTACCCGAGTCAGATCGATGAAACCGCCCCTTAAGAACTCACTGTCACCGAACTTGAGCTGCACCGGGATGCGGACGGATTCGTCTTTCTTAGGGTTCGGGCAAATGTAACGGCGAATATCTTCCTCCGTAATTTCCCGTCCCGGTTCGTCGCGACGATCGTAGTGATTAATGAACCATGGCTGACCCTTGCGTTCAGGAGTTGTCCAGATTACAACACGACGTTCAGTTGTCACATTAACCTCCGTGATTTTCAGCTGCCATTTTATAGGACATAGAGAGCAGGCAACCCCCTGCTCTCTATTTATGCCGTCAAACAGTGATGGGTGCAGCAGTATGTGGATGGGATTCGTACGCTCTCTAGATGTTAATCACACCGCTACCGGCATGCGGTTGGTGAGAGCTTCATGACTCTCGTAGTCGAATACTTCAATGTCACCGATGGTAAAATCGTCAATGTCAGTAACATTCCTGTTAAACCTGATGCGTGGGATGCAGTCCTTGGACTCAAGGGTCAGTTGCTTTTTCAGTGCTTCCACGTGGTTGGTGTACACGTGAGCGTCCACAGCAGCCCATACCAGCTCCAGCGGAGCCATGTTGACACACTGTGCCACCATGTGAGTCATCGACGCGTACTGGGCCACGTTGAACGGTTGGCCGAGACCGAGGTCGTTGCTCCTTAGTAACAAGAAACAGTACAAGCCCCGCCGATGGATACCGAGGTCATCGAGCTGGGCATGGATTTCGTCATCGGAAGCGGTGATTAGGCGTGCTTGTTCCAGATCAAATTTCTCGCCTTTGATGTTGACCGGATACGACTGATAATGACCAGATGCCTCCCATTCTTTATTCAGGTCATAGATCTCGAGGTCGACACGGTCGACCAGGATTTTGGCCCGCTGTTCCAGCGTCAACTCGTGAGAGATGAACTGGAAATATAGGTGACAAGGAGGAAGTGCTGCTTTCCAGGTCAATGCCGGATTCCAGGCGGTCACGATGATGCGACGACTATTGGGGTCGTTACGCAGTAGGTTAATTGCATTCTGGAGCTGGTCGATCTCTCGATGCATCACAAAACGAGGCACATCGAGTGCTTCGACGTAAGCCTGGATCAGCTCGTCCTCACCTAGGTAAAGTACATGGACGCACCGGCCTTTACTACCGACCATTTCATAACCGCACTCCGGCAACATAATCGAATCTGCCTCGCCGATGCTAGTGTCGGAGTAGCCATTTTCGATGAAATATGCATGAAGTGCCGCTTTGATCTCCTCCACACCGAACGGTTCAATCGACGGTGTGATGACACCGAGTCGTTTGTAACCCTGGTTCATGTACGCCGGTAGATCAGCCTTGCTAACGATCTGAGTGTCTTTCCAATGACGCCACTGTGGACCGTAACCACCCGGACCGATATCACCATCTACCAACCGTTTGGTAGAGATGTCGAACCATCCGGCAATGTAGGACAGTGCGATCTCTTTCGTCTCGCTATAACTTTCACGCACAAGACCATCCCATACGTGCCGAGCAAAGTAGATACACGCCCCTTTATCGGCAGTATGTGGGAAGACATACAGGTCGCCGGTGAACTCATGGAGATTCAGTGCTTCACGGACGTTGTTGTCGATAACGGACAAGTTGAAGAAGTCAACCGAGAGCCTCTTACAGATGGCTTTCTCGACTTCTTCGGAAGTAAGGGGCTCGTACTTGGCCGAACCGGGTATCAGCCAACTGTTCCAGATACCGATCTTCTGGTCACGCAACTTCTTGATACTGGACGACCCGCTCACAAACCACAGCAGTTCGCGCTCAGGAGTGTCTTTCATCTCCTTGGTAGTAGGGCGAGGGGAACGGCCGTTAAGCAAGCTGTAGCGCGCCATACAGCCCACAACAGCATACGTGCCCGTGCCAGTACGATCACCTTTGAAGCTACCGTTTTCCAACACATCAGTAATCAGTTCACGGTACTGGGCATCGGTAGGGGTGAGGTTGTCAGCATTGAGAGAGAGGTTCATTAAAGCAAGCTCCTAATAATGGATACGAAAAGATCTTGATACTGATGCTTCTTCTTACGCAACGCTTTACGGGCTGCGTTCTTACGTTTCAACGATAGATTGTTGTTGATGCGGGGGAATGCTTTCTTAACGACCTCGACTAAGTCGATAACGTCATTCTTTAAGTGCTCCGTCATTTCACGTCCTTATGAATCTCGCAACGATTGTTGTCAGTAAAGTACGGAAAGAAGCCGTCGACAACCACCGCTTTCTTATAACTGTATTTACATTGAGGAATGAGTATCACGGACTGCTCCTAAACGACCTATGTGGTTATATATCGTACGGTGTAACGATTCTGTATTTCTCCAGCGCTTCTTTCTTAGAAATGCACATCGAGCGGTTGTAATCGGAGATTTCTTTCTTGGCTTCTAAAGAGGCTTTCATTACAGCTTCCTCGAAGCCGGCTTTGTTATAGAAGACCCCGCAGTCACGATCTGGGATATCGGTCTGACACCCGGTGACATATACAGCACGACGGATAACGAAACCATCCATGTATCGGACAATGTAGACGTGCTCAGGTATACGGACACCGAAAACGTAATCAGTGCGCTTCTGCCTAGTAGTCATGACCACATTGCGGTAAAGCTTATAGCCTTGTTTCTGCACCAGCGTCAGAAGTTTATCCAACGTTTCTTCAAACTCAGTGGCATTCCTAAAACCAATTGACTTTCTGTACCCGCCGTAAGAATAAGCGAGGCGCAGTTTACAGTTAGGGGCGTCTTGGTTGGCCAGTACTACAAAAGCCGGAAGTAGAAAATGCCACCCATCGACCTTTATAATCGGCTGACCATTCTCTTTTACACCGATGCGTTCAACACCCCGACAGAACTCCCTGTATGACCTATCTCGATTAGTCATATACAGTACCTCACTTAACCGATACGCCTCTAGATGAATCCGACTAGGGAACAGAGGTGCTCGACTGTCAGGTAAAGGGCATAAGGAGGGAACACAATCGTCCCCGCCACTTCCAGTTTACCTTCAGCCAGAACTATGCCCATGAACCACATCAACATCACGACCATACCGAACACATAACGCCAGCCCGATTCATACACCACGGTCGTTCGCTTCACTTCCTTAAGCTTTACTTCGTCAGACATTACAGTTACCCAAACGGTATCAAGAAATTAGTTCGATGTTGCCGAACAACTCATTCGTAAAAATGGTCAGTCGACTACGGATATGGTCGATGAGGTAATCACAGTCTCGTTCCCGACCCGACACACTGTGAGACATGACAACGATAGTGCCAGTGATACCGCCGCTGAGTTCATAACGGAACCTGACATATGGGACAGTGCCCTGCTCGCAATAATGAGCACATTCGCTGAATATGTTCTTATAGCCAGCGGTGAATTCATCGTCGTCCTGGAAAGCGAAGATATGGTCGGTCGGTCCATCTTGAAAATGAAGGTGCATGGCAGTACTCCGTTCTTATACAAAAGATGATGACAACTAATTTAAATAAACCGCATAGCTAGGGAGGGCAATTGCCCTCCCCTTATGCTTAGCCATTCGCCACCAGCTGAGTAACCGGCTCGAGCAATTGATACTTGGAGATCTCTGCCATCATGACAGGACTCTGCTCATAGAACGGCACCCCTTTGAACAACAGATCCAGTGACTCAGCGCAGTGCACGGGGCGCATGTAGCGACAGAACTCGAATGCACTGAGCTTGAACCGCTGCGCTACCGACAGATCGAGGTAGCTGACCGACGTAGCCACGTTGGGCATCATTGCCAGCACGTGGTCGATGGTTTCAAGGGTGGTCTCCATATTGTCGATCACGGACAGGTAATACAGCTCACGACTTGTCAGACGAGCATACGCGCGATGGCGTTTCATCGCCGACGAAATGTCATGTGCCGAATGAAACGACAGAAACATCAGATCATTGACCTCAGCATAACCGCCCTTCCGCTTCAACATGTCAATGTCATTGATGAGGCGGTACAATGAGTTCCACGACCCCGACGCCCGGATACGCACAACCTTTACGTCCCGTTCCTTACTCAACCGAGTTACCTCAGCAGGAACCTTCGTACCGGACTCGCCGATCACGATAAATTCCTTAATGTTTGTCATGCGTTTCACAATGCGAGTCACGTCATCATAATTACTGACGTAGACAATCGGTTGATCGAAAAACACCAGAGGTTGCAGATCGGTATTGTGTTTCATGACTTTCCCTTACTTCCTGTTTATGAGGTGATGTTACTCGGAAATATTTTCGTGCCTAAACCCGCAGGTATCCTTGAAGCGATTGAGGGTTGTGCGGGCTTCCTTTTCTGTAAAGCTTGTTTCTGCGACATGGCCGATCCCCATCTGACCAATCAATCTGTCGAGTCTGGAGAGTCTATCTGGATCGAGATCAGGACGATAACGGAGCTGTATGGATTTTACAATTCTCCATATGGACTGCATTTCGTTAATGGCGTTTGATGATTTCTCTTTCTCAAGATCGTGTGTAAACCCTTCGATCTCATCAAACGCCTCATCGAATAATGTTTGAATCATCCCGCCCCCGTGTCACTGCGCCGCCTGTTGAAAAGTCTGACATTGACTTCGCCCATGAGGTCTTCTTGAGCTGGCTGACCAACGATTTCATGGACAAACCGATCGTTAGTTACACGCATAGTTTCTTTCTTTCTGCGTGCATGATTGGAATTCGTGGGGTAAATAACCGGAGGGATGCTAATCATGTTGACGTGACCGTCTTCGGTCAGGGTATGTTTTTCGTCAATTGTCAACACCATACAGATGGCACCATACGGTATTGACATGACGTGCCATTTATCACCGAACTTAACGGTGATATTCATCTCAGTTGAAGAATACTCCATCTGAGTGACATAACCTGGAGCAATGCAGATTATGAAATCATTCCGCGTTGCGTTTATCGACGTGAGCATCCCATCTTTCAGAATGTCGTTGTCCACCAGGATACCACAGCGCGCTTTACGTTCACAGTAGTATTCGATTGCGGCCTTGACTAAATGTTTTGCCCAGACAACTGGCGGCGACTTATCCATGACAGTACCTCAATTGCATTTATGTGTGTCATAAGATCGCCGTTGAAGTTGTTTTATAACGCTTCGATGGCGATTAACATTTCTTCGGTGTCCATGACGAGGTTAATGGTGTTCATTTTCATCTTCATGGCAAAGAGTGCAGCTGTCACCTTGATGTAGTCATACGCCATGGGACATTCTTCAAGCATGACAGTGCCGCCCGGAGGGATCGTACCATACAGATTACCGTTTATACTGATGGTGATCTCGTCTGATACATCAATGGTAGAGGCCGCCAGGAAGTTCTCTACCTCATCAATCGTCTGGTTATTGAATATTAAGCCGGCCAGAAGATCTGCGAAGTCTGTAAGGACATACTGGCAATTGACAATAAGGGCACAGTTTACATTGTTGAATGTGAGCGTTTGCTTACTGTCGTCTGCGAACGGGGCGAGTTCGGGAGCTTCAACCACAGGACCATTGACAATCAGTGTCTTGAATGTCATGCGTAACTCTGGATCGACACGCACGACCCAATCAGCATGGATGCCCGATGTACTATCAAGGATAGCACTGTCGACGAATACGAGATCGTTTCCGTCGATATGGATCTTGCCGACGTCCATGCCAGCCATAGCAAGTGCACGATACGCATAGACCGTTGAAATCAACTCATGTAATGTGAGCTCTCCGTTTTGGAACATGTTGTCCGTAACATATTTACCGATGAACTGCCTGAGGACTACTGCGGTGTGTAAGTTACTCGGTTTCATTGTCAGTCCTCTGCTGGTGTTCCAGCGTATCGTTGACAGCAGGATGATCGTGAGAATAAGTGGCTACCTTGGACGACAGCCAGTCCATCTCGACGACGCCAGACGTTATATCGTCCTGAGAGACACGACCTAGGACAGTGCCGAGTTGGTTAGCCAGGTTGTCCACGTCTACATTGTTGTCGCCCTTCATCTCAACAGCCCATACAAACTCGCCATTAATCACAGCTGGGAACTGAAACGATGCAGGGGACATGATCATGTCGAGGTGCGGTTGGTTGAATGTGCTGATGATCTTACCGATTATGGTTTTGATGATCGAGACTGTTCTATCGTTTTCGCCATCACGTGCAATAAAATCATCTTGCGTGATTCGGAAACTGATGTACACAGCCGGGGCAGATTGCGTGGCAAACGCCCAGTAAACCACCTTACCGTCGATCACGGAATACGGTACGATGTGGATAGCCAGGGGACGGTAACCTTCCGGACATTCCTCAGCAATATCCAGGTAATCGAGAATCCAGTCATCCAGATGGTAGATATTGGAAACGTTCCAGTTAAAGCCACGCTGACTGATACCATCACGGACTTCATCTGTGTTCACTACGAATATTGGGAAGTTACTCATGGGGATTCCTTATTTCTTAAATTGAGAGGGCGTTGGATCTTAATTCATCCGGCCAACTTACTGAACTCTTTCTTGAGCTGTTCGTTAAGTAGTTTGGATTTCTGTTCGCGTATGTCGTTCAAGTTGAGTTGTGCTCGAGCAACTGCCTGAACATCCAAGTCGGCCCCCGGCTTAACGTAGAAATTAGTACCGGGGTATTTAACCATCCCGGTCGTATCACCGCATGCCATTTCAATAATACGCGGCTCACCAGAGAAACCGAAAGTAGGAAATAATACAACCTTACCGTAGAAATAACCTTTATCGTGGTCCCTCATCCATGAATGGACAACCTCATGCTGAATTACCATTTCTTGCTCTGGATCCCAACGCTTACTTTCTTCCAACCAGTTAGCACGAGTATCCAACTTCACAGGGAAAATATCCGTGCCGTTCTTACCGGTGAAAATCATCCCGTGACTACCCTCCTCGATGAATTGTTTCACCAGAATCGCACAGTCATGGATCTTGTCAATACACGAGTTCATGTATCTGACGGGGTCATGCGCCCTGTAGATATCGCGACACAGGCGCTTCTGGATATCCAGAGGAAGTTCCATGGACAAACGAGCGGCCAGCTTCTTGACCTTCTTAGCGTTTGGGTTCTTGATGTCCTGGAACATGGCCAGGACAGCAGATTCTTGCTCGAGGGTATCGTATTCAATGCCAGAGATGTCGACGGTGCTCATGGTTATAATCCTGGGTATGTTCACGGTTTAAATGTGGGAGGAGGAGGGATTGTCCCTCCTCCTCCTCTTTTATGTCAGCCTTTTCGCGCCAATCGATCGTGATAGGCCTGAATGTCTTTACGGCGAAGTAGGAGCAACTCGACGCGTTCAGCGATGATGACCACCGTTTCCGCCGGAGTCAATGTAGCGGCTTGACCCGCCGGCATGATTCCCTGATGTACCATCCATAGTTTCTCGGTACGGCAGTATTCTGGATACAGCGGCGACTTGACAAATACCTCAGCATAGTCCAGTGACATGTTAATGGAGGTCACCTGTTCCTCAAGATCAGATGGCCGAAGTACCTTGCCAGAGAGAATATCCACCTCGGCAATGCCGTTCCACATAGCCCAGATCTCTTCCGAATCAGTCAAGCCACCGGTGAACCATAACGGTGACTTCAAACCACGACCACATTGCTCGGCGAGTGCCGCTTCTCCAAGAAGCCTGACACCTTCAGAGATTTCGTCTGGTCTGAGGTCTTTCAGGTTGTCTGCCTCGGTAGTCAGGGCAAGACCACCGATCATTTCGGAGATATCCGAAGGAGTGACTGTTTTATACTGCATGTGACGGAGCAGACCAACTTTCACATTGTCGCGCAGCACAGGGCTCTTGATGCCATCCATGACCGGGTTCATGAACTCGTTGACAAAGTAATCGCCCATCTGATCGGGTGAAAGTACAGCCAGGGTCCTGATCACAGTTTCAGCGCGATCCGGAACAATGCAGCACGGGACACAGAAACGCTGGGTAGTGACCCGTGCGCCGCCGGCATGAGCACCAAACAGGTTCTTGTTACTGGACATGGCCCATTGGGTATAGATACCGTCCACCGTGAAGTGGCTGTCACCAAGTACGATCAAAAGATCGAACAGTTCGTCACAGTCGATATCCATGTCGTTGACGCCGGTCTGGTAACGACTGACTTCGAACAGACGAGAGATCAGCTGGTTGCTCTGTTCGTCAGCAAGCTTCTTCAATGCAATGACGATTTCATCGAAGGTCATGTCGTACGCATCACGACAACCTACCGGAAGCAGTCGCTCTGGAAAGGTGTCGGACAACACATCACAGACGATGGTGGATTCGCCTTCCGACTGGATGAGGTCGAAGACGTTTTCATCTTCGGTGGTATCCATGCCAATGATACTTGCCAGATCGTTCAACAAGGAACGGTTAGTGACGTTGGAGAAGAAGATACGATGATGAGACGTTTGTGTTGTGTGCATGATGGTTCCCCTTGGTTTCAGAATTCGTGTTTGAGGTAAGCGTCGACGACATCACGTGCTTCTTTGACAGACAGCTTATCACCCCCTACAAATTCACGCAGCATGACAATGGCCTGTACACGCTTGTTTGCATTGGCGGCATGGCGCCACATCACTGGTTCGGAGACGGACTCCAGCTCACGGATAAACAGTACCGCTGCCAGGGCGTCGAGCGATGACTGCATGCGTTTAACCAACACCGACATGATCAGTCCGGATTCTTGCAGCGTAGCGCCATGAGAATCACGGAAATCGGAAACGAAGTTGAAATCAGCACTTGCGTGTGCTTGTGCTACAAGAGCCTCGATGGTGTTCACGCTGGTTTCGACGGATGCTACCGCCTTAGCCAGCTGTTCAGCCTTGGTATTAGACATGTTCATATCTCTCGATGGTAGTACTGGTGTAATGTAGGGTTATTCGTCAGTTGAATCTCGTGTAAACAACCACGGGCACCATGCTCGGTTTAGTCACTATTTGTGATATATGCCGAGATACCGGAACGTCTTCGGAAGTTCTGCCAGTTCCGAACATGCAATCGTAGGATGTTCTACTGCGGCAAGCAGGATTACAATTACATCGTCCATGTAATCCTCATGGTCCACAGTCCACAGTACTCCATCAGGCACTAATCCGTTACCCGATTCGACACGTATTAGGAGATCGGCTTGTTCCAAACCCCAGACGAATGAATCGTGATCAGAGTCGGTTAACTCCAAACAGACCGTCGAATCACCTTCCTTATTAAAGAATATCACAGTCTTCATTTGATACCTCGTAAAGGGCAGAAAGAGTGGTGGGGCTACCACCACTCTACTTTTCATTCGGAAGGACGTTTACGCAGATGGGCATCGATCTGCATCAGATGCGGCACCATCTGTGCCATTACCTGCTCAAGGCTCTGCTCGGCGTCAATCACCACATAACGCTCTGGGTAAGTCGCGGCCAGGTGACGGTACATCAGACGACTCTTATTCTTGAATTCGAAACCAATTTCATCGAAATGGTTCATTTCATCGCCGCCGCGTTGATCGAGCATGCGTTTATGGAAGAACACCGGGTCGCCATCCAGGATAAACGTCATATCTGGAAACGTGTCGTCGCCGAACACGGTCTTGTGCAGGCCGATCAGGAAATCAAGGTCCATGCCACGACCCGCACCTTGATAACAAAATGTGCTGTCGCAGAAACGATCGGTGATGACCAGACGACCTTCATTCAAGCACGGATTGATCATGTTGGTGAGATGAATCTCGCGTGCCGCCATGAACAGTAACGTTTCTGCCATTGGCGATAAGGGTTCGTCGTGCGTCCTCAATAGCAGATTGTCACGAATTTTTTCAGCGACCGGAGTACCTCCTGGTTCCCTGGTCAGGACTGGGACATGACCAATACCTGTAAACCATTCATTCAGTTGGTGACGAACGGTAGTCTTACCCGCTCCATCCGGACCCTCAAGGCACAGGAAAAAACCTTTAGTTCTAGGTTGTTGCATTGGTAGCACTCCTTGTTGAAAAACGTTTGTGTTTACGCACGATACAGCCGACGTTAACACAAGACTTATCGGACGATACTTTTAAGTAGATCCTGTCCTTATCCGGCACTGGCACGATCGCTTTAGCGGGATGGTAAGTCATGATGCCTGGATCTAGCTTTATAACTCTCGCTGAGCGTTCGACACCCCACGTATCAAAAATCAACGGACCCCAGGTAGAAAATTCATCGAGGAGCTTTTTGGTGTAGGTGTGTATGGAACCGTTACACTTAGCCTTAGGTATTTCAACCACCCAGTGCCCTGCTAACACGGCGTGCTTCAACTGCCAGTAGGTGTTCTTCTCGATGTCGACACCTACGTCGTATGACGCCAGATCCCAGTCACACTCAACCTGGGTCTTAAAGAGATGCAGTGTCATCGTGTTTGGACGAGCGATGAGGCGCTTAATCTTAATCGAATGGGCGGTGGTCATAATTGCTCCATGGTCGGCACCGGTATGCCTTTCTTGGTAAGTTGTGCAGTTATCCAGTCTATAAGCCGCTCACGATCCTCATCGACGTATAGATTTACCTTCCTCACCCCGTGCATGACAGCCACCTGCACCGCGGTATTGGTTCCGCCACTCACTAACCCTCTCTTACCGACTGGTTTCGCGTAGAACACAAGTAGCCAGCAGGGATTCTCTAGAGTCTCAGACAACACCTGCATTGGGTTTCTGGAATGGAGGCCAATGCCACTTGGGAAAAGGCCTTCAAACGAGCCACGAGCCTTAAAGGCGATGGCTTTTGATTGTTCGTGCGTAGAGTACTGCTCTGCCTCATGATAGCCTTTCTGTGGATCATGAGGAAGGTTGCGCTGATTCTTCAAACGGGTGTAGTAAATCTGTGGCGGTGGCATGTTATTGGACTTGCCTTCGACATAGCCGGCCATGAAGTTGTAATCCGAACCAATAGCATCACCTGTACGGAGGACACCACCCAGCAGCGCCAGACAGTGTCCTATCCAAACCTGAGCTTTCCGGATATCGTCCGGCACGTCTCGACTACCGACACCACACCATACAAACTTCCACTCTAAACCCGATGTTTCCCAGAGCTGCATGATGGGGTGTCCTCATCTAAGTTGGGTTATTCACCAACAGCCAACAGTTCACGCATCTCGCACAGATCAGGCGTGCGCAGATCGAGAGTCGTAATGATGCCGGCGTAGTGCTTGATCTTGTCGTAGTGACAGATCTCAAAAGGAATACCGATGTACTTGGACATCAGGATGTCTTTCAGAGACTGGTTGTCGTCCACGTCGTTGACGATGTCGGGGTCGAACGAATGACGGAGTGTCAACGGAATGATGAACTGTCCATTGAATTTTGTTTCCGGACCGATCCGGTCTATCGCCATCCCGACTGAACCGGGAAATACCGGGATGTTGACTTCACCGGACGCCGCTTTCTCCCGCACCATGTTGTTCCAACGAACGTGTACGTGGTCCTGCCACCAGATAAGCAGGGTAGAGTTGACAGGATCGTTAGGATCCGCCATCTCGATAAATCCCTGGCCGGACGGCTCCAGTCGATAGAAGACGTCGTTGTCCAATACCCGAAAAAGAGAATCGTGTTTTAGCTGGCCTTTCTGCCAAGCGTTCTCCAGATCCTCACGAGTCTCAAAGTTAACCACTGGCTTGAAGTGGGTGTTAGTCATTACCATGCTCCTATCATTACCTAGACGATACCTAGGAATATTTTTGTTTTACCTGTTATGTCGACCTTTCTACCGTAATGGCATATAGGGAGGGCCAATGCCCTCCCTATATGCTGTTCAGACGGCTTTGTAGAACTTCAGGAACTTGGCAAGCGACAGGCTCTGACTGTGCTTGTCATTCACCTGGTCCTTGTAGATCGCCACATCTTTACGGACCTCGACAAGATAGACGCTGCTCTCAATGCCATTGCGCTTGGTTTTGTACCAGGCATTCAAAGCCCCGGTGAAAACCAGTGGTTCTGGCTGTGCCTGGGGCTTACGTCGAACCGCTACATCGTCCTGCTCGTAAGCAGGACGCACTACATCACGGAGCTTCTCGAACGAGTTGAAACGCTGGCCCTGGTTCTGCTGTTTCGAGAAAGGTTTCTTTTGGGCGGTGGTCATCAGATTAAGTCCTTTTCTATTTCAGGTTCTGGTTTGTAAACTGATAAGTATTTGGTGAAGCGATTACTACCAAAGTCAGGATTTGTCAACAACGTAACACGTTCTACAAGTACGCTAACTTCGTCAATGCACAGCGATATATCGGCTTGCAACGCCGACCGTATTCTCTCCAAATCATCGTCACTGATCAACGTATGCCGTCGGTCTGAAAGGATGGACAGTTGAAGGATACCGAGGTGGTTACCTTGCATGTTAATGATATCTGCCAGTATCGTGAAAGGAGCTTCAACCCCCATCATGATAGTCAGCAGGTGATCCTGGTGGCTGTACACCGTGAAGGACCGTTTGAGGTAGCGGTGGCTGAGCTTTTCTTCCCAGAAGGACTCAGGGTTCAACATGAACTTGTATTCGTTTACCAGCCGCTCTGCAGGACGTCCAACGGTACCGATGTGTATATTCACCTCGGTACCTACGTGAAGAAGACGTTTATCACAGAGGTGCTCAATGAAGGCAGGAAGAGCAGCCTCTGTGATAATGTCGTCCGATCCACGGTCAAGCTCCTGGTAAAACAATGCCATCTCATCACTCAGATTGATGTCAGAGAGGGCGACCACTGTGATGTGTCTTCTGTTTTCTGGGGAAGGGTTATCGTACGTAAAGGTGAGTATTTCTCCTGCCTTGACCTCTACTCTCCCCAGCGTATGTTTGTTTTCCATAGCTGTGGACCTCAGTTGCGGTGTATCATCCTCATGATAATGTATTGCTCAGTTATTTTTTATTGTTATTGACTATCGAGGAATTCTTTATATGCCGGTGCCAGACGATCAACCATGACGACCACTTCGGTTGTAGTCTGGTGATTTTTCTGATGGAGTCCGGTGCCAGACATTGCAGAATAGGCGTGAGAATGGACCACCACGCCATTGATAAACCGCTCCCGGTTATTGGCCACAAACCCTACCTCTACCTGGAGACCAGGGAAGATAAGATCCGGATCGCTATTTTCCCAATTCAGCATGAAGTAGGCGGCATTGCGCTCTGCTAACTTAGATGCTTCGTTGAACGGATTGGATTGACTCATGTCGTCTGTGACTCGAGCCATCGTCTTCCCTTTACGTGCCACTGCCTCGTATTCGTTAGCATTGAGGTCACGACGAGCAGTGGCCTTGTTGTCCTTCACGTTGACAAAGCCTTCCAGCATGTTGTCCGTGTTTGAGAAACGTGTGCCACTGCCGGCATTCAGCAGTTTACCTTCTGACGGATCGATCCGATTGAACCCACCTGTAACGACAGCGATAAAATCGTTACCGTTCTTCCGGTACGTCGTCTCAATGCCCCGATAGCGGGTAGTTGGCGCAATGATGAACAGTGCCTTGTGAGTGGCCTGGTCATGTAGCTTGTAGTTATACAGCGGCCACACGTACCAATAACCCTTCTGCAAATAACACCCAATTCCGCAGTTGTAGACACCGCCAAACTGCTGCTGGAGTTTACCTGCCACAGAAACCAACGGCGTGCCTTGAGGGATGAGGATGTGATTGCGTTTGGAATTATTATTCGGGGGAGTCGCGCTGATTCCTTTGATCGAACTCTCAACATCGAGGTCGAGATTAATATTCGAAGTGTGGAGCAGACCCATCAGTACGTCGAAGGGCCTGGAGTCGCGGAATGATCCACCAACAAGTTCTGAACGGACGCGGGAGTATGCCTCCTCTTCAAGTTGGACCGATACATTCTTGAGGCCCACTAGATCGGCAGTGCTCTGACTGGATGTCTCAGGCCGACCCGCTATTGAGTCATTCTCGTTTTCCTCGGGAAGGTGGACGATGAATGTCTGTTCAACAATCTTATCTACGATCTCGAGACCTTTACGACTGATTGGTCGTTTAGTGATGACTAGCTTGAGATTTTCTTTGAATGGGAGGACTTTCGTCAGGTACTTACCCCATTCGATCACTACCGTGGCGAACATCTCATCGGCCGACGCATTCCGGTAGTCACGAATAGACTCGAGACTGACAACCGTCAGGACAGGGTATTCACCTTCGTCGGTGATGAATGCGGCATCATACCGAGCGTACGAATCATACCCGTACTCTTGGATGAGGCGAAATTCCTCACCGAGTGAGGTTTGGGAAAATTCCATGGTGTCACCTGCCTGATTAGATTAGAAGTTTCTTTTCTTTCGACTTGCCAGCATTTCGGATATCCGTTCCACCATTGGTGCAGCGGATGTAACTTCACTGCCAACATTGGTATCGCTGAAGAGGATGTCTGCACCAGCAACCCCACCGAACAGCGCCCTGATGCGGGCCAGTTCAGGAACCGTATCAACCTTGGGTTTATAACCGATAACCCTATCCTTGATGGTCTCTGCAAACTCTGTCATCAGCGTTAGAGACTGTATCGGAGCACTCTTTACGTTCAGGTCGGTGTTGACGTAATGTACCCAGTTGTTGATGTGGGTCACAAGGACTTCGTAGATCTCAACAAGGTCATGAGGGTCCTGGAACTTAATGTCAGCGCCCTTCTCGAACAACTTGAGGATATCCTCGATGGATCCACCGATGTTCACGTATTCCGACATGGCATCGGTGTCACCCTTCTTGGTGCCAGTGCTGAGATGACCCACTATCTTGTTGTACTCCTTGGAATACCTGTGGTATCCTGGAATGGCGTACATGTAGGTCTTCCCGCCGAAGATGTGGCGACGTATTGCTTCAGGGTCTTTAAAGCCCATTACTTGATTCTCCGCTTATAGATCCTGAGCAGATGGAACAGGATCGGGACGTAGTAGAACCGCTCCAAATTATCCCACTTAGGGGCTCCATTACAGAGGTCATTAAGGATGCGGATGTCGATTGGTTCGCCTTTGAGAGCTGCCATCGTCAGGGTCTCAAGTTTGCTCAACTTGATAGTTGGATCGTGACGATAGAAACCTTCACTCAGCACGTAGTAGTCATCAATCGTGACCTGGTGGATCTGAGGACTGTTCTCTGGAGAATTGACTTCATAGATCTCAAACGACGGGTCCATGTTGAGACTGTTTTTAAACAGCCTGTCAAGCTCTCTGAAGCGTCCTGAGCCACGGACGATGTCTTCTAGGACAGGGTCGTCAAAACCGCAGTAACCAGCGTCTACGTTCGTTGGAGACATGTCTGGATAGACAACCGCACCAACCCCTGTGTAATAGACGCTATTTAATGTCGGACGACGATTAAAGAATTTCGATACGTCTACAATGCCGGCCTTATGAACACTCATCGACAACATGTCGTAGTCCATCGACTCCAGGCAGTTCCAGAGTGTGAACTCGTACATTGTCTGGTCGCCCTGCACGTTGAACTCGGTCACGTGCCGCATGGTAGGGTGGTCATCAGTCGTCAGGATGGTCTTCAGGTACTTGATGATGAACGGGTCGTAAGTAACGCGATTCTGGTTGGGTACCAGGAGCGTCTTGAAGCGCTGGGAGAAGAAGTCATGAAAATACAGTGCGACCAGTCGGCCGTAATGTTCTTTCATGTCATTGACGAGACCCGTCTGCTCCTCACTCAACAGCGGCATGTTACCGGTTTCGAGGAAGTCCTTATGGAACACCACAGTCTCGACCACATTACGCATGATATCGCCACGCAGTTCTTTAGAACTGAGTTTGATCATACCGTATTCGATTTCATGGATGGTCGAGTTATAGTGCGTCATGCGGGTACAGCGGATTACGTGGAAGAGGCCCTCGCGGCCATCGCCAATGTCGGCAAAGAAATGGTCCCCTTCATTCGGAATGAGTACACCGTAGACGTTAGCTGTCCCGCGCAGGGTCATGTCCTTACTGGTGGCATCCTGAGACGGCGCCAGAGGACTTGTCACCTTTAACTCAAAGCCTTTGATCAACTTACACTGTTGGTACACGGGATGCAGACTTGACTCATACGCCCGGTTATCATCATCACGAGCACGGATACGCGATAAGAAATCGACGTACCATGCCTGACCAGCCACGTACGTGGTGAGTTGATCGTAATTGACCAACTCGGTATCCACGGCTGCGCTCTTATACGCAGTGGGTGCGACCGTAACAGGTTCGATCACTGGTTTCTGCTGGACTGTGTCAATGTTGGGTATCGTTGGAAGTGGCATGTTACTGACCTCTGTTACGGTTCAGCGAGATGATTGTGAGAATCTCAACATACGGAGTGTCCATCCGATAATTGAAATTATCATTATTCTTGAACCAACTGTCTTCGTTTTCATGGCTGTTGTGAATGCTCGTGCCAGTGGCACCGACACGTTGATTACGGAGGTATGCAAAGAACCGTTTGATATACTCGATGCTTAACTTACCGTCCTCAGTCATGTGGTTTAACTGCGCGTCCTCGACATCAAGGCGATTAACGACCGACTGAAATAACTTAAGGGCGACGAATCCATTGTGGTGCAGGCTCATCAGAGCTTCATCGGTGTACTTGGACAGCTCCGTACAGAAGCCCATGCGCAAGTGGTACGTCTGCCTGAGGTCTGCAGGTGTCTTAGTCTTGATCTCGAATGCATGCTCGGTAACGACCACATCAAGATCACCGTCTGAAATAGGTTCCAGACCGCGAAACAATGAGAAATGGATCGGACACTGTCCAAGTGCGACCATCTTCTTCCCAAAGGCCTGCATGTACGGCATGAGCAGCTGATCGAAGCCAACGTCCTGAATATCCTTACTGCCGAGGACTAGGTTAAGGTCCTTGGGTTCGAACACAACCATGAAACTAATGAACGTGGTGGTGTACGGAACAATCTGAGAAGGTATCCATTCATCGAAGTCCGGGATCGATATGCCTCCAAGCTGGCGCTGGGGAATGCGAGCCAGGTAATCGAAGTTATCGAGTGCGAACCTGTAGTCACTCTTGTACGTCGGAAGACTGAGCGGGTCTTCCGTACGAGGACGCATGACAATGAAATCAGGGGAGATCAGTTGGTTGTGCACAACCTGTGGATACACCACATTCACTTCAACTGGTTTATGGTAAGAGAACTTGTAGTTAAACTGAATCAGGTAACTAGGGCCCTCTTCATTCTTCTCTTCTTCCACAGGCAGATCGAAATCGAACCACCCTTGAACACCCAGTTGCTTCTCACCAATGACCAGCAGACTATTGTCAAGGTCGCCATCTTGTTTCACGAGTACGGTTGCCCGGCGTGTATAGTGCTTCTTCAGGTACTCGCCAAGGCTATCGCCGTAACCTGCCACGCTTTCCCGACGTTCGTGAATCTGCATCAGCAGACGTGAACAGAACCCAGGGACAGGGAAGTGATAGTCGACTTCGTGTAGATGAGACTGGCGGTTATCGGCCATGCGGACTTTCACATCGTCACGCCAGATCATTGCTTCTTGCTTACTCGTGGTGCGGTACGTAAAATTCAACTCCATTTCAGTGTTACTGTAAATGGGCTTGATCATTACACCGATGTCGGGATCTGAGAATATCGGCTGGGCATACGGATGCCTTACCTCAGAGTTGATGATCTCTGAATCGACGTAGGTTTCACGGAACGACACCACAACCTTACCGTCGTGTGCGTATCGGTTGATGATTCCATTATCTTCCAGTTCAGACCCCGGCTGTGCAGCGCTACCTTGCTCACCGCGGATCTCGACGCGGGTCGAGGCGGCGATGTTGGTGATCCGCATGACGTTGTTAATTACTGACTTGGCAACTTTACGTGTGACCGAATCCAACGTATTGGGAATCGGGATAATCAGATTGGGCATGGGATGTTTCCCGTGTAGTTAATACCAGACATAAAATCGGTCAAAAAAGGAAAGAAAGAAAAGGTAATGGGGTGGCTTAGCCACCCCTTACTCCGATCAATCAACGAGTACTGTAGTACTTGTAGATTTCACTGTAAACGCCACCGTGACTGGCCGCCTCCGATTGCAGTGCTTCGCACTGCGACTTACCGGCGCGATAGCAACGGATATCGTCGCTGTACGAGTAGTACCAGTCTGCTCGCTTACAACGAGCTTCGAAGTCAGCTTCTGCTTCTGTCATGTTATCCCATGTAGGGATTTGTTTAACAGGAGCTTCTTCTGCCTTCTTAGGCTCTGCCGCTTTCGGTAAAGACAGATCGCGCAGATCCCCTCTGATCTTAAGGCGCGATTGAATATGTTCGATAGGATAAACATATATCCCATCGATCATGACTTTACCTAGATTAGTTCCTTCATGAATGACGACCTTATCATTCATGACTAGACTGCGACGGCCCTTATTGGTCGTGACAGCATTACCTGTATCATTGGCAATCTTGATAAACAGGCTCGAACTCACATCCACGTGAGCTACTGCGGAAGACTCCACGATACCATAGTGGATCAGCGACGTCTCATCACTGAACACTACGGAATGTTCAAGTCCATATGCCCGGACTTGTTGTTGAATTGCGATCAGATCACTTTTACGAATCATGTTTGTTCTCCTAGAACAAGGGTAATGGAAGATTGTTCTTCCTATTCATGAGCACTATGTATTGTTGAAAACAATTCGAATCAGATCGTCGGAAGGGCATAAGGAGGGCCGAAGCCCTCCCCTTTATACCGATTTAACGATTAACTGCAACGTAGGCTTTCACCTGTTCTTCACAGACGTAAACCAGACCCTGGATCAACCGGAACGACGGTGCACGCATGTAGAGCGTCTGATAGTACGCACGTTCAACAATGACGAACATCGCGCTACACGCTACATCCAGCGCACGCCACAGCTCATTGTTCAACTGTGGCAGGTGGTTATTGGTAACCATACCGATCATGCGGTCGTACATGCCGTGTGCCTCACGCCATGCCTCGTTGATGTCGGTATACCATTCCTCGTCAGTATACGCATCACTCTCGAGAATCTCGATAGCGGTGTCGAGCATCACACTGATCTCTTCCAGGGTATTGGCCTTGGTGGAGATCATGCCGGACTTACGAAGACGATGGTGTCCGAACGGGATGCTGATGTAGTCTGCAAGGGCCGCAATCCACTCAGTATCCCGACTTGGTCGACCGGCGGCGAGGTAGGGGTCGAGGAAGGTAATGCCGCCGGTCAGTTCTTTACCGTACGTGAGGTAACCCTCAGATGGGTTCTTACCGACCGATTTACCAAACATGTCCCGCAGCATCTTCTCGGCATCGATGCTGTCACGCGTCATCAACACCTTGCCGATGTTCTCCGAGATCGCCATGCTCCGGCCAGCCGCATCACCAGAAATGCTCTTGTTTGCAAATGCGGTGATGTCCAGCGCTTCTTTCATAGCCGTTGCCAGCGATGATTTATCGAACTGGATAGGTGATCCATCACGATAGAGATAACCGATCAGATCGGCTTGGTAGCGCATCTGCTTGGCAGGGATGCCGTGATCGTCACCCAGACTGGAAATGCGCTTCTGAATAGCCTCGATGCGCAGGCGGGTAGTTTGATCGGTGCGGATACCGCGCCGCATACCCATCACGATGTTTTCCCACTTCTCTTTGATCCAGGCCTTCATCTTCTTCAGCGTACCAACGATGAAGTCGACGATGCTTTCCATGGAAGCGGTGGTCATCTTACCGTCTTCAACGACAAACGCAGGTACGTTAGGTTCGCCGGCCAGCACTGAGATATTGCCGATTGCTGTATTGGCCATGCTGACAGCATCTGGCTCAATGCTTTCCATGGATGACACGCAGGTAAGCATTTCCATGGCAGTGACGACCGCGCCGACCATGTTGCGCATTTCGCTGATCTCAGAACGCATCACGGCATGGTCTATTTCGTTCTGTTGAACGATCTCCTCCACGTCCACCTGATACGTGCCGTTAGCGATTGCGTCGCGGTCGTCATTGATATGTTCCAGGACTTCATTACGCACTTGTTCGTGTGTGATGAGGTCGAGTGATTCAGTGGGGCCTGGCGCTGAGGACTGCGGCGGCGCATTCAAGTCCTTGAGGACATTCAAAGACTCGCTGAGCAGCGATTCCAAACTAGGTTTCATGGTAACGACCTCAATGGTTTTCAATTGACTTCCGGCAGTACAACAATGCACTACGGGATACGGAAAGGAGGTTGGTGGTCATCTGGTTGACAGGGCCCACCGCCCAGTTGGCGTAACTGCGTACAAAACGCAGTACGTTTTGGTCATAACCATTACTGCTGATAACGCGTGACTGGTATCGCTCGCCTGCTCGAAGGACAGCTTTTACCTGAGCTTCGACTCGCGATATAGCAACGGCTTTCTCTTGAGCATCGATGGTTTCGAGTAGATCGATTACCTTAAGGGCGATCGATTGGACTTGTAAGCCATGGGCCGTCTTGACCTTACCCGACGTCACGTTGTAACCATTCGGGTTACTGTACGTGAACTTTATGCCGGTTGTACGGAGTGCCATTGCGTATGCTGGGAGGCTTGTCTCTTTAAGTGCTTCTTGCTCACGTTCGAGTGTGAGGAAGTAAACGGTCCAACCACCAATCGTTGGAGGCGCCGCCAGTGTCATTCGATTGCCGAAACGTGGATCACGATAAACCATCGCTCTCAGCTTGGTGGCCATCTTCATGATGGGCATCGTCTCGAAAACATGGCATGTATCATGGAGCGCTTCTTGACCGGAAGTGGTGCCCGTCAGAACACTTTCGAACTTAGAGCCAATGCTGATCATCTCTTTACTGTAGATGTCAGTGAACGCTTTGTACTGGTCAATGCCAAACGACAATGCCCGGATTAAGGAATCGCCATCTGTAATCGGTCGATCTCCGAGAATAAGAGATTTGATCTCAATCCCCAGGGCTACCTCTTGGTTCTTCACGGTGGCCATCTTACGCACGGCACCCAGTTTGGCCATGTGCTCGGCATTCATCATCAGGCGACCGCGAAAACTAACCACCTTAACCCAATAGGACTTGATGGCAGTCAGGACACTGAGTGTCGCTGCAACGATACGCTTCCATAAAGCATACAGCTTGTCCTTAAGGCTTTCGGTCGATACCGTGCCCATCTCGTGCCCATCGAGTTCAGGAACGAAATCACGAACACTTAAGCCAGACGTACTGATGAGGTTTTCGAAACTGATAACAAGTGCTTGACGATGTTCGGTAGAAACTACACCGTGAGTCTCAAGGTGCGTGGACAGAGATTCGAGTGCATCAGTTGCATTCAGCAATGACTCGAGTTCGATCTGACCGTCAACGATTACACGCTGTGTTTCCAGTACATCGTAGAAGCCCTCACTAATGTCACCTACAGACGTAGGCAGGTCTTGCTCAGACATAGGAAAGTTCTCTGATAAATTAAGTAGGGCGGTTCACCATAGAATTCGTCTATACGGAATAAAACACCTACCGGCCATGAAGCCGGTAGGTGCTATTTAACGCAGGCCTACTTAGGCAGCTTTGGCGCCTTTGGCAGCCAAAGCTTTCTTACCGTAGCTGAACGCTTGCTTGGCAGCGCTGGCAGCGTAGCCGATGTAGTCCGGGCCTACGGCGCGGGCGATCGAGGAGATCTTCTTGAAGCCGTTCAGTTCGGCGCGGACCTTCTTGGTTTCAGCCTTCTCGAGCTCCATGCGCTTGATCAGGTTGTCCTGCTTGGTCACGAAGTCATTGATCGACTTCTCGAGGCCTTTGAAGTACTTCTTGTCGAAGTCTTCGATGAAGTTGGCGATCTTGATGATGCCCTGAGCGATACCTTTGACGGCGTTCGCATCCGGCGCATCCAGTTCGACCTTGGCCAGCTTCAGCTCGACCTTGGCGGTCAGCTTCGGCATGCCGGTGTCTTGCTCAACGATCTCACGACCGCCTGGCAGTGCACCCTTCGGCAGCGCGTTCATGATGGCATCGTAGCCACCTTGTTGCTCGTCGGTGCTGGTCACACCAGCAGCGATAGCGCCAGCCAGTTTGGTCAGCTCGGCCTGAGCGACTTTGGCCGATTGAACAACGGCGGCGCCGTGGCTCACGATGGTGGACAGCTTGCCAGCAACGTTGCCGTCGAAGTCGCCATTCATGTGCAGGGCGCGAGCGATAGCGGTAGCGTCGATCTTACCACCGGCAGCGCCTTTGGCAGAACCGGCGCCGGCCAGCAGCAGCTTGGCACCTTGACGCAGGGCGCCGGCCGATTGGCCGACGGTGCGAACGAAGTTGACGACGGCTTTCCAGGCATTGATGACGGTGTTCTTGATCGCGTTCCAGACCTTGGACAGCAGTTCCTTGGCACCTTCCAGGGCTTCCTGGGAAGCGACCAGCTTGTCGCCGGTGCCGCCGAAGGATTCGGTGGAGACGGTGAAGGCTTTGGAGTCGAGCGGCAGACGGCGCACGGCGATAGCCATAGCACGGCCATGGATGTCGGCAGCTTGGGGGCTCATGCCGCCGTCGGCGATGGCGCTTTCCAGCGAGCAGATCAGGGATTCGAGGGATTCAGCGGCCTGGTCGAGTTCTTCGATGGCGTCATCGTGCTCTTCGACGGTGTCGCCGGCTTCACGTACTTCGTCCAGCACTTCGTCGACCATTACGGTGGTCTGCTCGGTGACCGGGTTCAGCTCAGCGCCTTCCATCGGAAGTTCGTCGGACTCGAGCGAAACGCTCAGTGCATTCTGCAGAATACTGTTACGCATTGGGAATTTCTCCATGTGTTTGCAAACAAAGGAAAGAGGTACGGTTGAACCTAGGACAACGAATGTACCTCTGCACACCATAGGTGGATTGATGAATACGAGGCTCAGAGAGCCTCGGACTTGCCATGCCAGTCACTTGGCAGCGGACTACCTATCAGGTAAAGTGACATCACCAGATCGGTAAGACCGTCTTCTTGCGAGAGCCACGCTGAAATGATTTCACCGGGTGTAGCTTGAAACATCCAGCCCCAGTTGTTTTCTCGTATGGCTCGAGCGTGATCATACGATGCGACATCCTTCGGATGGAACACCATAAGGTCGCGGAAGTTCTCGAGACTCAGTTGGCGAGCGGTGCCATTGAGGAAATTGAGTGTGGATGCCGTGAATTTCAGGACCCAGGCAGAGGTGGGTTCTTTCAACTGGCTGGTCAGAATGAATCGACCGTCTCGAGAGAACAGCAGTTGTTTAGCAGCCGCTATGACCTGCTCGAGGTAATCGAAATCATCAGCCCAGTCGTGGGTGGTCTCCATGCGGTGATAGAGTGACTCCACCACCGGCAGTTCGACAAAGCCTTCCGGTTGAGAAGACTTGTTATCGAGCACGAAACCGCGATGAGTACGAAGTACACTCATGTCCACTTCTCCTCCATCTTGGCGATCTTCTCGGCAGTACGATTCAGAAACTGCTCGTACTTCTCGATGGTGCGCTCCAGCTGAGCATCGGACTTGCCTTCGGCTTGAAGCCGCAGTTGTTCCAGACGCAGTTGGATGGAACGGGCATCTTCCTTCAAACGTTCGTAACGATGCACCTGGAAATGCACCCAGGCCAAGCCAATGGACATGGCGCCCTTGGTCACGAGTGGAATGAAGTTGTTCTTCAGCGGATCAATCTTGTTGATGCCGACCTGTGGGATGATGACACGGTCATCGTCATCGCCAATGCTGATATCGGGGATCGAATCCAGAAGTGTAATGAGTTCACGACTCGGTCTGGCGAAGGTATTCAGCAATGTCAGGAAGGCCTTCTGGTTGTTGATCAACCAGGCCAATTCTGGCTTCGGACGTTCCTGCCCTTCGTTGTGTTCTTTCGAGACAACGGATGCTTCGGCCACCAACAGGTAATGTAACAACTGCATCGAGTACGACACGATGAAATCCATGTACCCGATTGTTCGCAGCAGTTCAGCACGCTTGTAGGTAATGCCTTCGACCACAATGTCTTGGCCGAATTGTTTATCGGCCAGTGCACCTATCATCTCGGCCGTCACAGCCATGTTTGCCATGACTTGACGAATGTAGGCGAACACTGACAGTCGAGGTGGTCGCTTGACGGTCTTGTCGAAGTTGGCTTCGAATTCCTTACCAGCTTTCGATTTGAAGACCGTTACCGTGGTTTCGGCGTTCATGAAGCTTTCAATGGATTTCTGAAGGGCCTGCGTGAACACACGCAGACTTTCACGCAGCTCGTCCTTCGTGAAGGGCTTGCCTAGTTTGCGGATATAGTCGAGGAGTTTCATGTCTCGTTTCCTAATGGGGACAGGGGGTGGTCAGATACGGCCTGGGGCGCGTCCCAATTGATAGCTCTTGAGAATTTCCATCAGCTCTTTACTGTCCGACTTGCCGGCAGCCTTGATGTCCTTGGCAGTCAACTGGGTCGGCATTTCGATGCCGCGGGTGTAAATAGTGACCGATTCCCAATCAGGGTCGATGACAATCATCAGCATCGAGTAGGTGTGACCGAAGATCCCCTGACGGGTCTTGAAGTTCTTCAGTTCACCGCTGATGCGGCGCTCGAGAGCGGATGCGGTCTGGGTGGTCATTACCAGGATAGAGCTGGCGGTGGCCAACGACGGACCGTCCTTGAGGATAGACGAGGTGAGCGTGTTGTTGGTCGCACGGCCATAAACAGCCTTGTAGTAACCGGTCTCATCTTTCATCATGGCTGCGCGGTGAGCATCGACACGGTCCATGGCCAGGACGAAGTCGGCCCAGAAACCGATCTCGCCTGCACGCCAGGCGCGCCAGCGGCTACGGAAGGTCACATCCTTACCACCGACTGCCAAAGTCTGGACCATGACGTCAGACGGCATGCCGGCTACACGCAGGCGTACGGTGACGGGTACGGTGGCTTCTTTACCGTCTTCACTGATGGTCACATCGATGACGTTACCGACGGCAAGGTTGGTGATCTTCTCGACATACTTGGCAGCACCAGCAACACCCATGCCTTGCTTGGCGTTGGCACGACGCTTATCTTCCTCGTCTGCCTTATTGCGCTCCTGGTCGTCCTCACGGCGCCACCTGCCTTCCTGTTCACGCAGCTTGCGCTCTTCCGGAGTGAGGTTATCCAACGAGCCATCGATGATATCGAGTGCTGCATTTGCACGCTCCATCTGGTTGGCTTCCATCGAAGTTTCCAGTTCGGCAAGTGCCTCGTCCAGGTACTTGCTAAAGGTGGACTTCATCGGCGTTTCGCTAGTCGGACTGACCTTGTACAGGTTACCCTTGGAGTCAGCCGCAATGAAAACAGAATCAACACCCAGACTTTCGATTACATAAAGGCCTTCGGTCTTAAAGTACTTGGCAATATCTTTAGTACCTGAGACCACATCCAGATGACCGGCCTTCGGACCAAGACCATAGATCTCGCGACTACCCACTACCAACACACCAAACTTCTTGAGGAACGCAATGTAACCAGGAGCAAACTTCACGCCCAGTTCTCTCTGTGCCTTGTCGATGTCCGCTTGACTGGCAGGGTTGTTGGCTTTGGACGATTCCATTGAAGCTGTTTCCAGCTCAGTCATGATCTCTTCCATGAACGGCAGACCAAAACCTTCCATAGAAGCCTTGTAAGACTCCATGGACTCGGACAGCATAGTCAAGGTGGCATCGCCCAGCGACCGATCGGTAGCGAACTTATCCAGCCGGCGACCCATGGTCACGCCATTGATTTTGGTGTCCAGCGATACAGCCAGGAGCCAGTAGCCGGTGAACATATTGAAGGCAGTGTGTACCACGTCCTGGATGAAAGGGACGTTCGCAGCATTCTTGTCCATCAGAAGAATGGGCTCAACTCGCGCAGATTGTGTGAAGCGGACGAGATCTGAGCCAACCGTATTACTCAATTGTTCCTTGGCAGTCTGCATGGCTTTAGTGCCAGCAATCTCTGCCACCTTACCGGCAATGGCTTTGGCCACCTGAGGACCGTACTTGAGCAGAAGGCTGCCGGCGGCGGTAGCTAGCATACCCCCGAGTACGAGGTCTTCGTTAGAGACTGTCGTCTTGTTCATGAAAAGTTCCTTTAAAGTAAGGCATGGTGGTTTATGGAACATAAATTGATGAAACAGATTCTGGACGTCATTGCCCAGAATGGTGGTTTCGATAGCGACGATGCCGTTATGCGGCGACTGAGTCGTGAAATGGGCATCGGTGCTGCCGACTCCAAATTCCAAGATTTACTTGGCGGGTACAACAGAACTCAGCAAGGCAGTGCCGTCCCAGCGAACACTGACATGCAAGGTTTGACGTTCTTTACACGTCCAAATTTGAACCTGTCATACGATAACATCATGGCAGTGCGTCAAATGACGGTTTTGGCGAACTCAAAGCCCAATTCATACGGCCGGATCGTTCGCCGCATGCTCTGGCCAGATGGGTTTAATGACCGGGAAGAGACAGCTGCAGACAACCTTATATTCGATAACAAGCAAGCTTTTATGCCGTTATTGAGTAACACCTTAACCAATATGTCAGGCTGGCCAGACCTCACTCTCCATGCATACAGTACCAATGAAGGCATGGCTAAAGAAGTGTGGATGATGAACGACTCGATCGCCGAGATCAATGGCCGATTCAGCCTAGACTGCACCTTCGAAAATACGTTAGGTGACCCTATATCATTGACGCTATTTACGTGGCTTCTCTATATTGGTGGTGTCTACCTGGGTACGAAGATTCTTCCGGCGGGTTACAGCATAGTCCAGAACGAGATCGACTATATGACCCGCATCTATCGTTTCTCGATGGACTGGTCCGGTAAGTTTATCCAGAAATGGGGTGCATGTGGTGCTGCGTTCCCCACAGGGTTGTCAATAGGCACTGCATTCAACTACCAGCGTGACAACCCTTATAACGAAAATAACAAGTCCATTCAAACAACATTCGAATGTACGGTTGCAGAATACAACGACCCCATAACCCTGTGGGAGTTCAATAAGCTTGTAGTCATGTTCAATCCCGACATGGGTGATGGTAAGCGCAATGCTGCCAATGGACCAATGGTCAAAGTGCCGGCCGATGAAAGGAAGCTCTTTAACTATAAAGGGTTCCCGTGGATCAACATGATGAACGACAACGAACTTGAATGGTGGGTGACCCGCACTGACTTCGATGATATTCGTAAAGGCAGTCTGGCTAAAACATACCCTGCCAATGGCGCACGTTTACCCAATACCGTAGTGCCCGAAGAGACAACGCAGCAGACACCGGCCGTGACCATATAACTGGAGTGACTCATGTCAAGAAGTCAATTAGATGCATTGCTCGAACAGGCTAAACTTAACCCGATGTCGGCGTTTAGTGCAGGCATTGAATACCTCGAGACCGTCACGAATGGTCAAGTGGAAGTGGTAGATGCCAGTAATGCATTTGCTTATCTGATGGAATTCTCAGCCACAATGTTTAGCAACGTGGCCCGTAAGGACGAGTTCTTAAATCGTCTACAGTACCCCGAACTAGCAATGACGCGCGAAGAACTGTATCGTCACATGAGTGACATCGATTACCTGAACACGTTCTCCTCCCCGTCTGTCAGTGAAATACTCCTCGTGTATGAAAAGGAAGAATTGCTGGCTAAAGCGGTTGAGACTGGCGAAGCTGGAATGAAGAAGATTGTCATTCCTCGCCACACTAAGATCTTTGCTGGGGACGTGGCGTTCATGCCACTCTATCCCATCGAGATCCGCGTGATGCCACACGGTGGTGTGCAGGTCGTATTCGACAATTCCAAGCCTTCACCAATGAAACAACTTGAGACCAACAACGTCGAATGGCAGACTGTCAACTACAACGTTGAGCGGCGTGAATTCATTCAGCTGCAGGTACCCGTTGTTCAATTGGACATGAAGAGCTACACCGCACAGCTCACCGCGTCCAAGGTCTTCAACAAGACCTACGCATTCACCGACCAGTTCTACCATTGTCGCGTGTATCACATGAATGCGGCGGGTGATTGGGTTGAGATCAAAACAACCCATAGCGATCAGGTCTATGACCCGTACGTGCCGACCGCAGTACTGAAGCTCTTGGACGATAATCAGTTGAATGTGAGCGTACCTCAGGTCTACTTCAACAACGGATTGTTGAATCGTTCGTTGAGGATCGACATTTACAACACGCGTGGTGCTCTTGAGCTTGCTGTACAAGGCTACGGCGCAGACATGTTCTCCGTCGAGTACCTCGACTATGACAATGATCACAACGGCAAGTATACGGCACCCGTATCACGTTTGGTGAGTAGCTACTTCCTGGCAGGTATCCCGGCGACAGGTGGTAGCAATGCACTGAGTTTCGAGAAGCTCAAGGGCCGTGTAATTAACAATGCCCTCGGCAATATCGAACTGCCCATCACCAACATCCAGATTCAAACACAATTGGATCGTCTGACGGATGCTGGGTTCAGTTGTGTTACGGACATTGACAACGTCACAAATCGCCTGTATTCAGCCAGCCGTGAGTTGCCGAAACCTGAGATCAAAGAGATCTCGACCGGGATCGGTTCGAACGTCATACCGCTGAACAAGTCCATTGGTCAGATCTTGTCCCAGGCGGACGTGAAGGACAACGGTCTTCGCATAACGGTGTTGCCATCGACTCTGTATAAGGATGAGGGGGGTTACCTGTCGATCATTGACCGTGAGACCCGTGAAAACATTAAGCGTCTGCCGAGTGACTTGATGGTTGACAACGTAGTCAATAACAACTACTTCTACACACCGTTCCATTACGTGTACGACATCACGGACAACGTGTTTAAAGTGCGACCCTACTACTTCGGTTCGCCAGCGATCACTCGTCGATTCTTTGTGAAGGACAATGGCTCCCTTGGTGTTGGCGTCAGTGCAAACAACCATGAGTTTATCCGCACTGAAGACGGCTGGGTACTCCGGGTCATGTCGAGCAGCACGGACTCGTTGAAAGAGCTGGACGAAGAAGTGTTAGTCGCACAGCTGGCGTTCACTCCTCCTGGTGAGGTGACCCGCATCTACTTGAACGGTGACCTGGTCGGTCGGGACCCTGAGACAAAGGAATGGATCTTCGAGTTCCGTTTCAATTCGACCTGGGACGTGGATGTTGATGATCGTGTCTACCTGACTGGCTTTGAAGGAGAAGGCGTATCACCCCATCCGTATCCCGCTAACATGAACACGGTATTCGATATCTTCTATGGTGTCGACGTGTCTATGGTGGACATCGGTCAAGAAACTATGATCGATGAAGACATGGGTAAGTTTCTGATCGACATGGATGTGGTGGGACTGTATCACGAGCAGGTCACATTGAAACTTGGTGATTCATTGAACGGTCTGTGGGCACGTGCACGTTCGACTGTTGGTGAGGAGCAATACCTCCGGTATGAAGACGACATCCCTCGTCTTCATACGGCGAATGTACCAGCTCGTGATAACGAGACAGGCGCTGTCGTCATTGAACGGGATGCCAATAACAAACCACAGATCATCTACATCAATCGTGTTGGCGACCCCGTTATCGAGAATGACAAAGTCATCTACCTGCATCGGAAAGGAGACGTCATCCTTCAGAACGGCGCTCCGATTGTGGCTTCTCCTCGATCGGTCCAACGGCAGGTTGAATTGTGTCTTCTCGATGGAGTGTATTACTTCATTAATGCTCAGACTGACATCGCGTATCGTGACACGGTTCCGGATCAGATTGTGGAATGGGTGAACGTGACATTAAAACCCATTCGCAATAAGCTCTTGGAGAATACCAAACTGTGGTTCCATCCGAAGGCGACTGTTGGACTCATTAAAGCAATTGTTGATGAGAGCGTGGAAACTAATATCCAGGCAGGGCAACATCTGGACATTAAGTACTACGTCACCCCGACAGTATTGCAGAACGATGCTTTGAAAGATGAAATACGACGCACAACCCGCAAGACCATTACAACAGCGTTCAAGGAACTCCAGGTAACCCGCAATGGGCTGGAAACCAAGCTGAAGGAGGTGATGGGGGGTGACGTACTAGGTGTGACCCTGAAGAACCTTGGAGGGACTCGTAACTACGACGTCATCTCCATGGCTGACGAATCGTCACGTCTATGCATCGCTAAGAAACTGGTCGCACTGCCGAACGCAACGTTTGGTGTCGAAGACAGCATCGAGATTGACTTCTACGCTCACTCGGTATAACGGCATAGAGAGCAGCCTTACGGCTGCTCTCTGGCTTTATGCTGCTTAAGTTAGACATTGGTTCCGATGAGGGAGACATTAGACATCATTATCGCACGGAAGACGGCATTGAATTCCAGGATAAGACTGGCCATTCCGTTGCAGTTAACCGCCTTCGTGTATTCTGGGTTATCGCCAGAGTGATTGAAATTGTTAATGAATACTTGCGTACGGACAGCTGAATCGATTTCAGCAAGTTGCTTATTCAAACTGGAGCCAGCCGAGCCAGTCCAGCTGTAAAATTCTTTTACAAGTGCAGTATCTAACTTATCGATCAGTACCGCTTTCCATTTAACTGGATCCGGCACGTCAATGTTTACTGGCGTGTTAGCCTGCTTTTTCAAGTAAGCGTTTGCCAGTTTAAAATTACTTACGTGTTCTTCGGTGACTTTGGTCGAAATAGTGAAAGCCGGAGCATCGTCAGGCGCGATCATCTTGTAGACGACTGCTATCTTTTCTAGGATGGCGGGAACTGACGACTCTGTCAGACTCTGTCCTGTTGCATCGCATGCTTTACGGATAGCCTCCATTAGAGGAACTAACAAACCACCGTCGCCGATTAGTTGAAGCAATGCGTTTGACTGCACTGTCACGTGATTGCTGAATGTCGGAGGATCCTTCTTAAGCGAGCTGCTCACTTTCTTATTGGCTTCTTTTACTTTAAACAATACGATCTTATCCCGACCGGCATTTTTAAAGAAAGATTTAACCTTATCGCGAACAGTTGCAATGATCCGCTTGATGATCTCAATAACTTTCCGAGCTGCGTTGGCGATGAAGTTTTCCATCGACGCATTGAAATTGACTTTCGACGGCATCTCGGTATAACTGATCAACGGCAAGTTCTTGAACGTGTCTTCAAAACCTTCAAGCGAAGCTGTCATCTTGCTTACGGTCGCAGCGTCAGTCCGAGAAATAGCACCACTATTCTGAATTTCGGAAATGACGCTTACCAGGGATTCGAATGCCGGGGTCAGACCGAATTTATCGGTGACTTCTGTCGGGATGTTGTTTACTTCATCCAGTGAGCCGGTTAACTCAGTCATCAGTTCTTCCATGGACAACCCCTCGATGCGAGTGGCCTCTTCCATTGAGAGTTCCGGCAGAACCCCTGCTGCAATTTCATTGATATCGGTGACTGCACCGGTTTCAGATACCATGTCCATTTAAACCTCCATAGGGGTAGGGGAGTGAATACTCCCCTACCTGCCATTATTCAGTGATGAAACGACGAATGAATTGACCAACGTCGCTGCGCAACAACAGTGCGTTATTCAGGCACATGACTTCAGCATGCACGGCGTCAACAGACGCTTGGAACGCAGGTCGGCTCAGTTGTGCAGCGATATCTTCGCAACTGATCAGGCGCGGCTCATGGCAGATGGTGTAACGGTTCTTGTAGACGTCTACAACCATGTTATAAACGACGTTCACCGCCAACGGGTACATTTCGTTGACTTCACCGATAACGCGCTTCACCGCTTCAGCGTGGAACTGTTCGAAATGGGCGACTACCGATTCAACCTTCGCCGACGGAAGGGACAGGGAGTAACCCAGCTCAACAGCCAGTACACTTTCCAAGAACGGCTTGCGCAGCTCTGGACGCTCGCAGGTATCGAGGATTTTCAGGAGGGAACTGATGTTCATGCTTACACCGTTTTGGCTTGGAGTTTATTGGACATTTCGTAGAGGCGGTTATTGACCAACTCTTCGAGCATACGCTGGAACTTCTGTTCGGCTGGACGGCCGGTGAAAATGCCGACCAAGAACTCACCGATCAGCTGAGGACCGAAGAAACCTTTATCGGAGATACTGCTGATAATTACATCAATGGATTCAATCTGATTGATGATCTCCTTACGCTGATTGACGCTCAGGAACTGATCTTTCGACGATGAGATCAGTTCCCGACGCATTGCAGCGTAACGGTGTATGATCGGGTCATATACGCCGTGATCAACCTCACCAAACATGGTCAAGACGGTGCCAAATATCCCCCACAGTGCCATGATGGCACCAACCGGTGCACCAACCGCCATAACAACAACACCACCTGCAAGTGCCAATGCACTGCACAACAATATGCCGTAGCCAGTAAGTGACGCCATGATGTTACCAACGCGTCCGCGGTATTCGCGAGTATATTCGGGGTGGGCCCTATAGAGGTAATCCAAACCCTCGACGATCAGATGGGCGCCGCCATGACGTGCTACAAACTGGTCAGCTACGAACTCGAACGCCCGACGGTCATAGAATTTCGTGCCAAGTTCCGAACGGATACTGTCGACCATCCCAGTCATCACGATTTGCTGGATGACGAGCGGGTCCGTATCACGGTTGATGGTGCCGAGATCACGCAGACGGTAGCCTGTCTTCTGTTCGGCGACCTTGATAACTTCCTGAACCACTTTGTCATCGGCGCCCTCGTGTTGACGGCGGGTGATCTCCGATACCACGATGTTCGATATGGTCAATTTACCGAGATACCGCAGGTAGCCGAAGCCATGGCCGATTTCGTGAACTGTAATGGCCGCCAGGTGAGCACCTGTAAAACCAGACCCCATCGAACCATCGAAGAATTCAGTAGCCAGGAATACATCGACAGGTATTTCAGAATAGATGCCGCTGACCTTACCGTTCTTGACGTCAACCACCCCCTTGAAGATCTCCTGTTCGGATGCAGGGCGCCCGAGCTTACGCACCCGCTGGACGACCTCATCAGCCCTCATTGGGTTGGCTGAATCTGCTTGAGGTGGGATGACGAAAGCAGTGACACCTTGACCACGGATAAAATTGAAGCGGAACTTCATACCCGTGTGTTTGAATGCGATCTTTTCAAGCGGACCGACAATGCTCTTGATGACCTCTGCAGTCGGGGTCTTGAATGCTGTGTCGAACTGCATGGCGAGTTCTTTGATCAGCGTCGAGTTACGTTGGAAATCGATGGCTTCCATCGATGCTACGAGAGTTTTGTTCATGACAGAATCTCTTGGATAATGGATGTGGCGTAAAGACCAATCATAGAGATTGGCGTAAATTCTTACACGGGTCCGATATAGTTTGCTCAGAGGGTCGGCTCTAAAAGAATTTTAAGGATTAGTCATGTCGGAAGTATCATTGCAGTCAAAGATCGCTAAAGAAGACATCCTAGGTATCGAATGTAAACACGTAATCTATTCGACCAACTGTCAGAATGATACTGACGACTTGTTAACTGTAAAAGAAGTCGTACACCTCAAAGACGGTCGTGTGATTCCGAGACTTAGGTTCATTAAGAACAAGATGCGTCCGTTTTGGATCACGAAAGAGAAGTTCCGTAACCACAAAGATAAAAAAGAAGTGGAATACGAAGACAAGCTTCTGATGTGCGAGACCACGCAACGCGAACTCAATCGCAACGTCGTGAAACGTATTGGGTACGGGAACCCTAATCAACAACTGAGAACGATCTGCCGCAACCAGTACATCTACGGTGCCGACATCTCACCTGCTACACTGACCAAACGTCAGTATCAGGAGCGCTGGCCAGGCCTGTTCAAACACAACCAGGTGGCTGTCCTCGATACCGAGACTGACATGTGGAACGGCGATGGTAAAGACGTCATCATCTCCACCGTGACTTTCAAGAATAAGGCGATTGTCACCATTCTCGATACCTGGATTGAGGGAATCCCCGATCCCATCAATACAATCAAGAAGGCACTGGATCAGTACCTCGGCCACATCGTCAAACCACGCGGAATAGAGTTCGAGATTGTCATCTTGAAATCTGGCGGCGATATGATTAAGGCGTGTATTGATAAATGTCATGTATGGCGGCCAGACTTCGTCAGCTTCTGGAACATGGACTTCGACATGACTGTCATGATCCGTGAATTGGAGCGTTCGGGCTATAATCTAGCCGATGTATTCAGTGATCCATCGGTTCCACGTGAATACCGTAACTTCCATTACAAGCGCGGTCCAGACCAGAAGGTCAAAGCAGACGGTAAGTCTGAGAACCTGGCGTGGTATGACCGTTGGCATGTCGTTGATACGCCATCTAGCCATTTCTGGATCGACTCAGCCGCCGTATACCGAAACATCCGGCGAGCAAAGGGTAAGGAGCCCAGTTACGCACTTGATGCCATCCTGAAGAAGAACTTGGGCGAGGATTGGGGTAAGTTGTATTTCCCAATGGGCGATTCCACTGCATCGCCCGGCAGTGTTGAATGGCACATGCAGATGCAAAAGCACTACAAGGTCAACTACGTTGTCTATAACGTGTATGACTGCCTGGGTGTTGAATTACTGGACGAGAAGGTCACTGACCTGAATACTCAGATCGGTATTTTGTCCGATGCGTCAGAATACAGTATCTTCAACTCCAACCCAAAGCGCAACGTAAACGCATTCTTCTTCGACATGCTTAAGGAAGGATTGGTTGCGGGTACGTTATCCGACAAGATGAGTGACGATCTAGATAGTCTTCTTCTTGGTTCCGATGAATGGATCGTGACGCTACCCACCCATAACGTTGAACGTAATGGGATATTCATGATCAGGGATCTTCCGACCGTACGCAGCTTTGTACGCCGGTATACGTCCGATGCCGACATTGGGTCGACGTACCCCACCGGCGAGATCATCATGAACCTATCGAAAATGACCACGATGTATGAGGTCTGTCGAATAGCAGGGGTGACGCCGAGTAAGCAAAGGTTGGTGGGGGTGAACTTGACGGGTGGGTCTGTCAATGCCATTGAGATCATGACCGAAACAATGAAGGCACCCGATCCATTCGAATTGCTTGATCTTTTCAACGCTCAGTTGAACGAAGGTAAGGGAGGTATGACTGTTCTGGAGCAATGTTCGGTTGTATAAATAACCAAAAAATAAATAAGTCAGGTGACTAGCATGTAGGCCAGTTAGGTCTACATGCTAGTCTTTATACCGTCTCGACTGCAATGATGACACCGTTGTTACCAGAGATCTCGCCACTTCAATGCTTCTTCAATGCACATAAAACGGTATTTAAATTTGGTCAGGTTGATCGGGAGTTCTTCCCACCGAAAAGCTTTATCACCAGTGCGTTGTTCGAGAGGGAGTTCGAGAATGCCCCGTACATCGTTCAATCCCCGTTCAACGTATACAAAGTCGTTGAGGTGACTGTTATAACTGATGGTCAGTTTATCGTTACCGATAAGCCAACAATGGGGATGTGCTGGGCTCTTAGTCCAGTATTTGCCGAAGCGCTCACGGAATTCGCTTCCGATTACACTGTCTTTGTACGGACCCATGAGATCAGGTCGCGTTGTCGAAGTTACGAATGGTTTCAACATGAGAGATATCCTTGTATCGGGTTATGGTATTGGTTAGGTGGGGGTAGAGTTACAGATCGTCGTCCATCATCGAATCATTACGTTCAACCGTACCTAGTTTGCCAAGGGTGATAAGACTGCGCACTTGGGCTTCAGTGAAACTAACGTCGAATCCTACCATACTCAATTCGACGCCAGACGACCCACTGTAACCAGTGGCTACAGGATGTCCGTACTGGTCGTTCCAATAGAGTTCTTTATCACCAAACGTCTTGTCAACGAGTTCGTCACGAATCGCTTCAGAAAGCGCTGTCACGGCAATGTCATAGTTCATTTCAGCGCGCGGCCATGTAGTAGCCTCGATGTCTTCTTCGGTGATGTCGCTGTAGAAATACTCCAGTCCTTTGGATTTCTCTATATCTTCATAACTGTCATAGGTGGCCAGGATTCTCCCCATGGCTTGAACCCTGACGATCTTGGACGATTCGGTCGTCAAGATACGGCACAGGCGATCAACGTCTGCATTATCAGTTACCAAGATATACATCGTACCAGGTGCTGGAGACTCATCGACTTCAATCGTTAGTTTGAAGTTGGCCTCTCCGTCGAAAGCCCCCATTGCGATAGAGTCTTCACGGAAGATTTCTACCATGTCGCCGTAATTGCGGAGATCTGTAACAAACTTGATGCCAGACTCAGTCTCAAACGAGCGAAGCCGCCCGTAATCGGTTTCGACGTTGTCGACAGTGACGATTACATGGTCGTTACCGTTGGTGTGGAAGTTATTTTGATTGTACATGGCGATCTCCTTAGATCATCGGGTATGTTCACGAGCATCATGTATTATTGAAAAGAGGTCGAATCGACAAATAAAAACAGGGGCTGCTGCGCCCCTGTTTTATTGGTTTATCGTTTTATGTCGGCAAGCGTTGCGCCGGCACGAATGGCGTCGTGATAACCGTTCGGACTGCTCTTGCTGACTTCGGCCCCATTCATATACGTGCTGAGATCATGAGGAGGCGCTGTCACAATAACGTGACGGTCCTCGAAAACACCACTCATGAATTTACAGATCTTGTCCGTGTCCTCTTTCGCCACAGCCCACAACGGTATGGGCGCGCTGAATACGTTGTTGGGCGACACGTGGATCTGAAGTGGCAAATGCATACGGCCATCGAATGGATTGACGACATGCTTGCGGAGATGCGTAAGCTTATCCATTCTGGTGAGGAGTAGCCAGTTATTAACGACGAACTCAATATCTTCGACGACAACATTGACGAGCTCGCCATAGTTAGTGCCGTCGATGATTACATCAGTGCCCAGTGTGGTGAATTCATGTTTCATAGTGATCTCCTTAGATCGATGTTTCATTCGATTTGGTTTATTACGATACCATGAGAGTGTCATTACTGCGATACTTCTCCCACACCCAGGCATGACCTGTTTTAGTGAGTTCGGCCAACAGTAGGTCTTTGTCGAAACCGTCCTGTTCTACAGCAAAGTCGACCAGAGCATGCACAACCGATTGAGACCGTGACAGAGAATCGATGCGGTGCATTGCATCGCTGTCAATCTTCATGAAGGCTATCCATTTAGAAATCACCGCGGCCGTGTTTGGGATTCCTTTCAACCCCAATGCTTCAACCATATCGCAGAGGTGTTCAATGGCGATCAGTACTCGCTGCCGCCTTACCACAACCCACCCGACCTCCCCGATCGTGTTCAATTCTCGAGTCGGAATGTACCTGAGTCCGCCGTAGTACTTAATTAAACGGTGGAACTTCCGTCCATCACGGTAGCCCCTGAACCACCCAATTGCGAACCCAATATAAAAACCAATCCCCTTTGCCATGTAACTACCTCACTTCGTTTGGTTTAGGTATTCGGACATACAGCCAGGTAATCTACCCGGCTATAGAGTATCAGTTGTACTTTTCAATCATGTCGTAGCGATGGGTGGAATGGTCAATATATTCGCTCGTTTTTTATATCACGGACCATCCATTCCTCCACTTATGATTGGTTATACACGTCTATCATGTACTGTTGAAAAATATTCAAATCCTATGACAACCTCGACTGAGGATAGTTAAATTAATCGGATCGCTGAAATGATTAAATGGATGATGGATAATTGGAAGCCGGCATGCGCTCTGATCTATACGGTCATCTGCGTGTTCGACTTCGTAGTGTTTCCATGTTGGGTGGGTTGGCATCGAGTACCCGTGAGTGATTTCTTAGCTATGGCTAAGGATCTCGACCCATCGTTGAAGAATGCGCTTTACGAGTACATGTACCGAGCATACAGTCCATACACCTTATCGGGAGGCGGATTGTTTCACCTTAGTTTTGGTGCCATATTGACAGGTGTTGCATTTGCCGGTAAGCCAACAATGATTACCGACAGACGTGAACACAAAAAAGAAGAATCTGAAGTTAAACAGTAAACGACATAGAGAGAGGGCGACTGCCCTCTCTCTCTATGTCGTCACAATGCTTTCTTGAGATAGTGAACAAGTGCCGAAATCAGATACTCTAACCGACCCCTTATATCTGACAAGAATATGAAATTACTCTCTTCAAATACAGGGTGGAAGAAATCTAGCTTATCGGCATTATCATTAAGTACATCGGAAATATTCCAATATCCTCTCCAAGGTGGATCAGTTCCATCGACCCCTATGGGCAATTCTTCATTCAACTCGAACAATTCGAAATACAACGTAGACAAGCCGACGAGACTATCGACCAACCCATCCAATTGTTTCTTGGTTGGAATGTTAACCTCAACTTCACGACCAGACAGTTTAACAGGTGCCCATTTGAAAGAATCACGCTTGGTGTATTTGTTGAACTCGACAAAAGGCGTATTCGAATATGCAACGAAGTTTCTGCTAGGTGCTTTAAACGAATGGATATATCCTTTCGGTTGATTCTTAATAGCATCCAAGACAAACTTGTCAAACTCTTCCAACTTGTCCGTATTGCCGTAGAACTTCTTCATGTCACGATCAAGCTTATCAATGAAGCTGGCGCACTTTGAAATGGCAGGTTTTGCCGAAGTGTGCATTTTCCGATATTCGACAATATCGCCTGCCAGGTCAGTGGCAATTGAATCAAATCGTGAGAAAGCTGGAGAGTACCGTTCGATGACTGTGACAGAACCTTCCTTCTCTTCAAAATTCTTGACAAGCTTTGGAAGGGTCTCGTTCACCCACTTTAATTTATCCCACAGATGGATATCGTCTTCCGATCTCTCTTTAACGGCTTCTTTCTTCTTTCCGAAGATGAAGCCCTTGAGCTTATCAAGAAGACCTTCCATGGAAACGATTCGTTCACGTATGTCGCTAGTGAAATCTTCCATAGAACATTGTTCGGCTAGCCCATCAGTTAAATGATCGGCAATCGAATTGAAATTGACAATGTCGTTGCTTTCCAGGCTAGTGCATTGACTGAGTCTGTATCCTTTAATTAAATGAGCAGTCAACTTTTCTTTGAGGCCTTCAGCTAATACAAGTTCTTCATTTTCCATTTACATATCCGCTGTACTGGTTAATGTCATACATATCGGGCAAAAAAGAAGGGGCCGGAGCCCCTCAGTTGTATTTTTCGATCAAGTCAAATCGATGAGCCGAATGCTCGACGTACTCTCCTGTTTTGACATTACGCACTACCCACTGACCACCAAACATTTCTCCATTAGGAGCCAGACTAAACTCGCGTGCAATGACATGTTGTTTGTTCTGGTATATCCGTTCGTTACTTTCAGAAAAGGGATCGTTGTCCATTGGAGACCTCATCCTTGTAATGACTGAATGCCTTCCGGACATCCTTATTCGTGAACGACTTGGTCATGTCCTTCAATCGGATCTCCAACAAAAGCTGGCCTTCGGCGTACGTCACACTTTCCTTGATACGCGTCTGCCGCTTGAATCGACAACGTTGGCTGTCGTACTGAACAGTGCCGTAGTAAGACGACTGTGCGTACAGTTCGTTGTTGGCCAAAAGGACTCGCTTGGCTGGATCGAGCGGAGCTTCAGTAGCCAGGATACGCACCTTGATATTCTTCATGTCAGATAATGTCACTACATAGTAACACCGTCCGAACTTGGAAAGAAACCCCTTATGGAGCTGGCAAGTATTATTGATGACCTTGTTGACTTCATTGAGGATCTTTGTACGCAGGAGCTGTGCTTCAGTACGATTTGGAGACATGGCAGAGCCTTTTCGGTTATTAGAATACGGACTATCAGCCCTACTGACATATGTCAGTAGGGCTGATAGTTTAACCAATGAGTTGTAATACAGGTCGCCAACCCCGGAAAGTTGTTGCACCGGCCTTACTGAGATTCTCGCTGAAATTTACACCCTGAGACCCGCGTCCAAGATAGGTGGTTCCAGAGTGTTGCTGGGTCATGCTATTTTGACCAGGAAGATCTCCCGAAAGAACTAAAACAGCATCGCTATAACTGGCCCACCGTCCAGAAGAAATTCCTCCGGAAGAGACTCTGCGCATCAAGTCTAACCATTCGTTTTCGGTTTCGCTGAAAACACGAGCGGTGTAACTGACACCATTAATTGACACGGTCTTACCAAAGATAAGCCCAGCATCATTTAACTGGTTCCAACTTACATTATTTCTGATGGGTTTTTGAGGAATGTATAGCACGTTGCCTTTATGTGTAAATCCCATCCACTGTGTATTTTGGTTTATTACGGTACCTGCTGTTATATCACAAGCGGCTGCTATTTCAGATGCAGTCCCGACTTCTGATGTGGGAAGAAGCCCAAGCCAGCCCAGTAACATAGAGCCAGCCAACAGATCCTCTTCAGTGATAACCTTGCCTGATTTTCTTAATCTGCTAGCTGCCAACATGAGAGTTCTCATATAACAATCTCATAAGTGTTAATTAGATTACATACGATGGGCTTTCAATTCCGGCATAACGTCCTACTGGATTTCTCCAGTAGGACGACAGAGGCTTATTTCGGTTACTGCTTCAACCGTGTCACGTGCTGCGGCGGGTATTGCAACCAGATCGTACAACAGTCCATCTGGGGGTACACATCGAACCTTCTACCGGATGGACCTCGGTAGTGGCTAGCTCCTTCTTCAGGAGGCGTGTTCGTTATAGGTGGCACCATCCAGCTTTGGTACCGCCTGAATAAGGGACTGCGAGTCCTTTAGCAATCAGTTCATCACCGACTACTTTGCCATCGATACTCATCGTTGCAATCAGACGGAAGTATTTATCTCGATCAAGATTAGTCAAGGTCACGCGCTGCCCAGCGGCGATCATATCCACGACTACTTGCCTGGCTTTAATAGCCAGTGCTTTCTCACGTTCGCGTTCTTCCGTTGTTGCACAAGAGCTGCGCATCTCGGGTGTGTCGATTCCATTCACTCGAACAGATAACCGATCACCGAACACATCAGGGATGTATGGGATTTGGATGGTGAGTGTGTCACCATCATAGACACTCACAATGTCATCGGTCAATAGACGGATCTCGCTCATCGGGTATGCACCGACGGACGATGAAAGCAGGACAAGCATAAAAAGTAAATAACGCATTGAAACATTCCTTATCTGGAGGGTACATAGGATGAACCCCATTTTCCAGATAAGGAATGTCAATGTGATACACATCACCTACACAAGCGGAACCTAAGCCTACACCAAGCCCGAAGGCTATTACAAACAATGCAGTGCGTTCATATACCGCTTCCTACCTTTGATCCCAGCACGTTAGGGAGGCAGCACCGATTTAGTCTTTTGGTTCGTGTCACGGTGATGATTGTTTTCCATAGGCCGGTGGTGTAATGGATAAATCCAATATACCCCTTACTCACGAGACAAAGGTTTCTCAGGCCTGTCGTCTCGTTTTCTCAAGCTGAGCCTCGCCGTCTGAGTAACGACTCTCGGAAATTGGCGGGAAATTGAGGATTCGAACCCCCTTCTCCTTTGCGTCTTTTCTTACCGTTCGGATTCCTGATTAACCCACTGGTCTGGTGGGATTTCGCTAACATGCAGAACCACCCACATGCGCTACTGCCCTATACACCGATAAGAGTACCGCAAGGCGCATTAACCACCCCGTGTCAAAAGCCCACAGGACTATGCTAAGATCCCAAAACTGCTGAAATAGGTGAATGATGATTTTACCAAACTAGGTGGTCACACCGCGCAACGGAGACCTCATCACTCGATTCACACCGCCTTTGGCGGAGCGATATGAAACAGTTACTTCAATTCTTCGTACGTGGCGATCTCAAGATCGTCGTACACTACACGGTCGGCTTTCTCGCCGTCCTGCAAGAAAAACAGTTCCTTGATTTCTTTGGTATTGCGGTTCTGGATCACCACTACAACTTGTTTATCGCTGGAGCAGTGTGCTTGAACATTTACGGTAGTAGTCACGGTATCTCTCCTAAAGTGTATTTGGCGGAAGCGGTGGGATTCGAACCCACGGACCTATTACAGTCGGCAGTTTTCAAGACTGCTGGAATAAACCACTCTCCCATACTTCCGAATATGGTGCCCGAAGCCGGAATCGAACCGGCATGACCGTAAAGTCGGCGCATTTTAAGTGCGCAGCGTATACCGATTTCGCCATTCGGGCAAATTTGTTCGATGACCCAGGTTAGCAGGGTAGTGGGCACCGCCCCTACTGTCGTCGTTGTACAATGTTATCCCCACAACCATCATACACACTCTGGCAACAGTCAAGACCGATCATCGAAAATTGATGGGGATCACTTGGACAGTATCGTCAATCTTTTCACTGTAGAGACTAAACGGTTTTCTTTCATTATCGGGATTTACCTCGATAAGTTGAGGGGCCAAGTACAGGTGGCACAGGGTATTTACCATGGGTAGATCAGTATCCACCTCTGCATCGTGAATGTGCCGTGATGCCTGGAGGAGTTCTTCTTTCTCCTCCATTGTGCCGACAATAATTCTGATGACCATGGTAAACTCCAAAACTAAATATGGTACCGTGCACTAGAATCGAACATGACTTTCTGCGCCGTCGGGTCCGCCGCCACTATAGGGTGGGTGTGGCGGCGCCATGGGCTCCTGCAAAAAGTGTCTCGCCTGAGAGACTACACGGTGTGAATGGTGCCTCCACTCAGAATTGAACTGAGATCTGCTCATTACAAGTGAGCTGCTTGACCTTCCAGCAATAGAGGCGAAATAGGTGGACGCCAAGTGGAATCAAACCACTGTCTATGAGTGCACAGCTACGCTCTACCATTGAGCTAATGGGCGTGTTCTTCCGGTACGCACCAGTTACTTACCCCCATCTGAGAATCGAACTCAGGTCTTAACCTTTACCTCTATCGCTTTAACACTAAGCTATGGCGTCACAGATAGGTGGAGAGCCAACCCAGACGTCCTGATGTGCCCGACGGGAGAGCACGGAAGTAACGGGTTAGATTAGCACCCTCTGAGGGGCTCTCCGGTTTAAGACAAGCGGTTGGAGTCAAACCAACATCACCTGCAAACACAGGTGTAAAGAATCACCCCTCTGTACTGGTACCTGTTCCAGAGGCTAAGTCCGAGTTACACGGTTCACGGTTATCAATCGCTTGAATAGGCGCGAGCGTTTACGTCGTCTGTGCACTTTTTGCTTCCGACCGATAAATTGATAGGTAACCGCAGACAACATCTACTCGCATTGTTAAACCACCGTCAGTGCATTCATCCCACGCATGAGTTAGGGAGAGATGTAAAGACGATGATGTTAGGTCCGGCCCCTGCCCGGTCTCCTCACTGCCACTATTCTAACGACAAGAACCCGCCTCGAAGGAAGGTATAGTGCCGATATGGTTTACCGATTATGGGTCGGAAAACTAGATATTGTGCTCTTCAGCCCAATCCCTTAGAAAGAGATTGCGACGGCACTCAAACTCCCGCAGTGTACCGCAGTTGAGATGAAGTATTTCAATGAAATCACTGAACTCCTTCTCCATATCAACGCTGTAATTGCGGATGTGGTCGATGATGAGGTCACGGCGAGCCGTCGTCATCTTTACTACTTCGTATTCGTCTGACATGATCACTCCACATTGAACTACAGTGTAGGGCATTTACCCGAGCGTGTAGACTTCCACACCACCGAGATTGATCGAGTAGACAGGTCTGCCTTGAGAGACGTCAAGCGTCACCGCGACGTCCATCCCATGCTGATCTTCGATCTTCTGTTCATCTAGTGCAGTCTGTAGAACATGACGGACTTGCTCATTACCGATGGTACTTTCACCGATATTGGCTAATGCATCCTGGATGCGAAACCCAACACATTCAACGATCACCCGGTGTCGAGGATTGGCTACGTTGAGTTTCACCGGCGAGAAGACACGCTGCAAGGTTTGCTTCATGTGTTCCTCGTCCTCAGGAGTCGGTGTTGGAAGAGGTTTGCCTGGGCAGGCATGGATGCCGCTGATCCCACACTTAGAACAAAACTGTCCAGCGATTTCCATGATTTGCTCCAAGGGTAGATGTAGACGGAAAGGACCGGGTCGTAGTGCTCGAGGTGGCCGCCACGTAAGCTGCCGATCATTAATGCGTGCTGCCACAAAGGGGCTGCCGCTGATCAACGGACAATAGAGCCCGGCCCTTTCCTAACTCGGTGGGACTTGACATGAGGTGAATCTCATGCCTGACCATCTTGAGAACGCCGCCCCTCGGCATGTTCATCTCTTACTACAGAAGACTGCGGGGATGTAAATCCGGACAATCGGCCATTGGTAGAGTATATCTCAAGTGTTTCGACAACTGAGCGCTGGTACCGCTCCTCATTCTGAGCTGGGGTTGTCAATAGGGCGGGTAACAGGACGAGGACCAGATCTTTACAGGACTAATTAAGCCGCCGTGATAGCTGCTCGTTAATCCTGCTGTTACCCAATTTAGAAATTAGTACTATGGGGGCTGCAGGCTGGCCAGCGAATCGTTTCCACCTGTCTGCAACAGACGGTTGATCAACAGACCCCAACGGCTGCGCGCGTCAGACACAAGGGCTCCAATCGGGCACCCAGTAACTAAACACGAACAACTTACCTAAAGCAAGACCAGTCCTGAGAATTGTCACCAGCCTTATGGCAGGCGAGGAGTTCTCTATCCTGCGATAGATCGTACGGTTTGCCAGATGACTAATCCAGCACCTATTTTCAGACCTACACCGTAAGTTTGGCCGCTTCAGACGATCGTTAGATCGTTTCTGTCTCTTGTTTTACATCGCGGACTTCTTCAGTGATGACGATGTTTAAAACGAGTGTCCATTCAATAAGGAGCATGGAGCAAGAAACGAATGGACACTCAGAAGAAAGGAAAGACACCCATCAGGAAGATTCGAACTTCCGGCTCCCTCGACATTTACATGCCTCGCAACAGGCGTCGTTGGAGCTATTTGCGTGTTCGGGCTAGTTCCGAACTTATCACCATTAAACCACTCTGGCATGATGACTATCTTTCACAACTAGGATGGAAAAGGCCAGGCACTGACCAGTGCTGTTTTCTAACCAATTGAACTATGGAGCTTGAAATAGTCGCACCCTCGGCCACTGGCTGGAAGACCAATGACCTATTCTTCGAGAACCGGTTGCATTGTATTAAGGATTAGCGCAGCCGTCCTTTCCAGGGACTACTAGGGGCTAATCTTCAACTCGAAGAATCTCTCCATCAGGAGGGAAATGGCTGGCATGGTAGGATTCGAACCTACGACCCGACGGTTAACAGCCGTCTGCTCTTCCGCTGGAGCTACATGCCAATCAAAGGATGGAAAAGGTCGGGCGCTGGCCGAAAGGGCAAGTGCTGCTCAAAGGCTGCGGCCCTATCCCGTGGCTGCTCAAGGACAGCCTGGATAACGCGGCCAGCTAACCCGGCCTTTTCCAAACGAGGCGGTATCCGATCAGGAGTCTCCTGATCGGATCCATTCGGGAATCGATAATCGCTCAAAGGCAATCGACGGAATGGACTAAGCTACCATAAACTTAGGGATGTCACTTCAACACGATAATGCGTTGATCAATGATATCCAGTAGTTGTTTCATTGCCTGTTTCTGCGCATGAAGCAACTGGAGATTGATTTCATCAACCGGAACGGACTCCTGATCGAGGAACCCGTGCAATTTGTTCAACCTATCATTGAGTTCGGCACGTTCACCGAGCAGACGAACCACGAACGGCTCAAGGCCCTGTGTATCGCCAACTGGGATGTAACTCTTATCGAACACTGACTTTGGCGACCAGCTAATGTAGCCAGCGTGGTCTGGATGATTGCCGGCACTGTCAGGATACTCGACCATATATCCTTCGTCTTCTGGGTTCTCGCGCTCGGGTGTTTTCCAACCGCGATAAGCGTTGTAATCACCCCGCGTCATAGGTTGGCCGAGAATAATCTTCACGCCGATATATGTCCGATCCATTGCGATAGGTCTCTTTGATAGATGGTTAGGGTACCAGCCGATGACCGGTGTGCGCACCGCCGTGATTGGCCGCTTGCGATCATGCGTGACTGGTACCCTAAAGCAAACGCTACCATCACGGCGTGGCAACGTTTTCACATATACTAACGACGTAAGTTATTTTTTACAAGTCGGCAGGGATTTCGTTTGCCTTCTTCATGACATCGATGACATCAAGAAGAACCTTTCGGGTATAGCGGTCAACCGAACCTTGCTTAACCGCGGACAGCTCGGTGCAGTGCTCGGTGTTTCCGAATGCTCTTTCCATGACATGGCAAATTGTCCATGACCGGAAGCGGCCTTCGCCGCACTGCACAAAGATATGGCCTTTATCACGGTTCTCGATCACGAAATCCACGATACGTCTGGCTCGTACATCAGACATAGCGTGTTTGCGTTCTTGGGGTTCCAGGTAGTCGCCTGGAAAGAAGTCGACGAAGAGAACAGGCCGACCTTCTACGTTTGGCACTTGGGCCATGCGAGAATAGTTATCACTGATGCTGATCAGTGCTGCATCAGTCGGGATATCCTGGAGCTGATGCTTGCCAACGTTGGTAAATTTGAGTACGCTCACAGTTAGGGTTCTCCTCGTTAAGCGTGGTCAGACGACCACGACAAATTCAGTGGGGTGGTGGTCGAATAGTGCATGGTACATATTTGAAATATCGTTGTCCCAATCCAACCCCCCATTGCCACATCCGAGTGGAGGCAGTGCCACCTTCCCAAACCCATTATAACGTCTCGTCAAATAGGCTAATCTGTGGAGGTTCACCAGTACCAGTTCTCGCGGGGATGGTTGCTTCCAGTCCAGTTTTGTAGGAACTAGTAAGTACTTTATTCCATTGTGCGTGTACTGGATGAATTCGGACGGCTTGATTACCGGATACATCTTCTTATAGTGCTTGTAGAGACCGGGTACTGTATCGCGCGCTGTCTTGGCAACTCCGGCTCCCATTGCACCGCACAAATTTATGGTTACGACCACTGTATCTGCCGGCACTGCGAAGAGGTCACCGTGAATGATTTCTAGCGACATGCTATTTGGTCTCCGTAGAGATTGTCCAACGTGGGATGGCCCGGCCAGATAAAGTTTGGTGTTGGTTATGTCTTTATAATGTATCCCCGTGCGTTTTTCGAAATAGATGGCGGGGTCTCCCGCCATCTATATTTACCCATGACTACGATTGCTTCATTCCGGCCACGAGGTTGGCGACTTCACCGTCTTCCTTAGAAGCCATGCCATCACAACGCCTGAGTATTGCTTCTGCACGGTCTTTGGTCAACTTCATAAACTCTGGGAATGCCATCCCCGTGAACTTGAGCACGTTAGCGGCCAGGTACCGCTCAAGATACAAGTCGTACGGATCAACAAGAGCGAGGTCTTCAGCCTCATGCATCGCAATGATAGCCAGTGGTGAATTGCCTTGGGAACTGCTCTCGTAGATTTTGAAGTATTCGTCGTAGCACTCGGTGATTACAATCTGTGCGGCGATGCTGTCCAATGTCTTTTCGGACGTGGACAGTACGTGGTCAAGAGTGGTTAGCTCATCGACATTCCTCAGTTGGGCAAAACCAAAGCGCCTGTCACCGACGTGGTGGTCCATCCGTACACCTAGACTGCCGCGCCTTCTACCTGACTGATCTTCAACACGGCTAGGGTGAAAAAAACGTAGCTCACATCGATTGGGATCAGGTGTGGATGCGACTGATCTTCAGGCTCTTTCTGGCATGACGGGCAATTGTACTTCGGCAAGCCGACATACGAGACAGTCGTATCGCCGATCCAGTTGATGATGGCGTTCGACAACTTGAGGCTGATGTCTGGCATCTCACTGAGCATTTCGAGGATACGGTCTTTCTCCTCGATGTCCTCAATGACCCGCGGTACGCTGTCTGGATCACTGGAGTGTTCAAAACTGGATATCCAGTGGCTGTGTTGCCGCAGGTTACTCAGTTCGCCGGAACGGATGATGTGACGAATACGTTCGATCTCAGACAGTCGCGCACCAAACGCTTCATTGGTGGCTTTGGCAATCCCGTCGACCCACAGGTGACCAGCAGCGATCTGGTCGGCCAACGATGGAACGCGGATAACAGCTGTCAGGGAATCATTGAGCTTAATGCGCTTCTCGAAGAAGGCAAACTGCTCTTGATATTCTGTCAGCCACTTACGGTCACGAATCGTCTTGCGCGACGCCATCATCAACGCCTGCTTGTCCGTGAACTTACTGCGATCAACCAGTGCCATTCTGGCGAAGTTAATCAGCAATTCATCCATGTGGTTGCAGGTGTCGGTGTTTGCCACACAGGGTTGTCTGAACGGATAACCGTCGGGGTACATCGCCATGACCAGACCCCAGATAACCTGGTGGTAATCACGGTTACGGATCAACCGCATCAACTCATTGACGTGGTCGCCTGTTTCGAACTGGTAGTTGATGGATACCACGTGTTCCAACGCGAACTGTACGTAGGTTTCCACCGTATACACTTCAATGTTGGAGAACACCATGCCGTTACTGGAACGACCGAGGTTCATCTTCTCGAGGCGGGCGCGTTGTTCGAAATCGGCCAGCTCTTGAACGGTCGGTGCACGGAAAGAAGCCCAGAGTCCAGTATTCCACAACGGGACCTGGACAACTGACCCCTGACCGAACGTGGCACGGATAGCCAGAACCGGGTCTTTCATGTTTTCCGGGCGGATGCGACCCGGACCCAGTTTCGTTTCGTTATGCAGTAGGGTTTGTTGCCAATCGCCCTTCTTGTCAATGTCATCGAAATACACATCTTGCCAGATCGGTGACATGGAGCGAGCCAAGTTCACCAGTCGGAGGTCTTCTTTGCTCAGCTTCCCGATTCGTTCATCGGAGAGGTTGGTGAGACCACGTGACTGAAGGATCGCTTCCAGCTCTTCGATGCCGACTTTAAGCGCCGCCAGATATGGCTTATCGGGATCGGACTTGCGGCGGACAGTGACAGGGTTGTCCAGGGTGACGTGCATGTTCGGGGTATTCATATCACCCCAGACATTTTTCATGTCAACGCCAGAGGCTATTTCACTACCTTCTGCATGCGTTTCCTGAGGTGGTTCTGGCGCACTTGCTGCCTGCTGCGCCGCAGCTTCAAAACTCGAAGCATCGACATCGGCTAATGGTGCATCGATATTCGGTATGGCCGAATCGACCAACTCGTCATCGACCGAATCCATTTGGGGAAAATCATCACTCATGATAGGGCCTGTTGTGTGGTGTGGGGTTCAGATGCATCGATGTCGTCTGCCATTAGTTCAACCATCTCACTCACTCGAGAACCAACGACAGTCTCGAGTTCATTGATGTAGGAGATGTACTGACCGCCCATTTTGAGCATGTCGGGATGGTGAGGGTGCTGGCGGACTTTACCCGGCATTTTGCTAAAGTCGACATTGATGTTCTCAAGTCGCATCTTGAACTCTTTGAGATCCTTCTTGATAAACGTCGCCAACTGCAGAGCACGTTCCCTGCGTTCTGCCGATGCCCAGGCGTGGTTGGCAATGTCCAGTGTCGATTGTGCGTATTTGTAAATGCAGTTGAAGGCCCTGTTTTTCAGGTTCTCCAAACTTTGATATGGTGTGCTGGGCGTTCGACTCATTTCATAGACCTTACGTTATTAAATTAAGGACGGCCAATAATTTGTACTTTTACTCATACTAGGTTGAGTAAACTTTTTTTATGAAAGGACAGTTTCCATGTTCCAAGAACTCTCTGACATCCTCGATAACCGTGTTGATCCCTCGGTGATGACCGGGATTTCTGCTCTGACCGCTGCCCTGGATAAACACCATGCAGTGTTGTGGAAAGAACAGATAGTTGCACTGCGCATGGTTGCCAACGAACACGACCCACAGACACTCGTCGATAGAGCCATCGGTATCATCTACACTCAGGTCAAAGCCCTGCTTCAACAGATGACTATTGTCATAGATGTTGATGCGATGCGTTACGATATGTTGGCTGAAGTGCTCGATGTGCTCCATTTTAAACCAAGTGACATGGACGAAGATTTACTGGCTATCGTCGAAGCTGGTGAAGACAGTCTCGAGACATTTACTGACATTGTGGCTTTTCTGACTAACCGTGTACCGGAAGAGCTGATGGAATTCATACATTCGGTTCCGATGGAAGTAATCGAAGTCATTCGCAATACACTCCAGCAGAACATCGACAATGTTCAAAGTGCTACTGCCGGTGCCACTGACGTTGTTCATGTCGTTAATAAGCACCAAGGTCTAGTCGGGATGGTTACGACTGTCGGGATGGAATCGCTGAACAACGGCGTCGTCTACAGTGATGCAACGACACTACTTAACGAACATCGTGAACGCCTACTCAGTAGCACACCTGAGAAAGTTGCCGATGACCTCATTTCCATCGCACTGCATGTCAAGACACCGAACGACGCTCTTCAAGATGAAGTCATGTTCTATGTCGACACCATGTACGATGACATCTTCACCACACAGCAGATCTTCAAGCACGTACGCGCTCGTTTGAAGCAGTTGTCGGAGTAATCAAATGAACAGTCAAGAACTGTACATCAAAGCACTGAAGGCCAAAGCATACCTCCGTAAGGAATGGGTCATCCGTGCATTCTCTGTTGCACGGGTTCCTGCTTATCAAGTACCCCTGCCATTCGACGTACGGTATAACGTCAATAACGTCGAAATGTATGTTCCAATGGAACACGGCGCCGAATGGGTGGTGGTCGATGGAGCTAAGCCAATGCAGCCGCTCTATTACCCAGGCAACCCACTTAACGTAACGCCTGACGTAATCCCAAACTGCAAGGCTGCTGTCGAATCGACGTACGGTGACCTGTTGTTCAACTGGATCGCACTGGTGGAGCCGTTCGGAACCCGTATTGAGTACCAGGTGGGTCCGGTCAGCATCACTGCGATTGAGCGAATCATCGCCAAACGTCTTGTGGACGATCCTGAAATCTCTAACAAGGCCACTGTCGACAGTGGAGTGTTCAACGGATTCGGTCCAGAAGATCAGATCACTGTCTCCATGTACATGCGGTTCGGGCGTTGTGTGGGCGCGTTGGCAGGGTTCGTACAATTGTTCGTACCTACGCTGTCACCTAAATCACTGACAACCGATCCTAAGGTACGAGAGGTGCGTGCTAAACGTCTGGCGGAGAACGAGGATCGTCTCCATGACCCGGTTGTGGTATCGAAGATACAGAATGAACTGATCGACATGGACCGTAACTGGATCAAGGGCGATCCGTCCGAGGGCTTCCTGCTGTCGAATAAGACGTTTGGTACTGCCCGTAAGCGTATGTTCCTTATTCACGGACCCGAGGCTGGATTCAATGAAGGTGGCAGTGCCGAACTGGTGGTCAATAGCCTCAATGAAGGCTGGGACATGACTAAGGTAGTGCCGATGTTCAACTCGACCCGTGCTGGCTCGTTCTATCGTGGTGCACTGACTGCACTTGGTGGCGAGGCAGTGAAGTTCTTCATGCGTGTGTTCCAGAACACCAGTATCACTGAAGATGACTGTGGTAGTCGTCTGGGCATCGTGCGTAACATTGCTGCAGGGCAAGGCAGTTATTACGCCGGACTGTGGGAAATGAACCCATCTGGCGGTATAACGCTCATGGATGAAGCACGTGCCAAATCATTCGAAGGCAAGTCCGTACTCACCCGTTCACCAATGTTCTGTAAGACATCGGGCAGTGGATTCTGCGCTAAATGTGTAGGTGAGGCTCTAGCGGCACTGCCGTTCGGTCTGGCTGCCGAGAACACATCCGTGGCATCGAAGTTCATGGACATCATGATGGCGTCGGCGCACGCCAAAGAGCTGCGGACAGCGACTCTCAATTTCACTCAGGCCTTTACATAAGGATTGAACCATGGCTGACAAATACGGTGGTAACTACCCCAGGGCCTGGTCGACCCGAGATATATCGTTATACGAACAGTTCGGCCGTGAGCCTTCTAAGACCAGTAATGGCCTATGGGTCGCGGATCTTGAGCGTGAAGCCAAACCACTCATCAACTGGAGTGTAGCCGAGTTATTTGCGCTCGCTTCCGGCGAATTAATGACCGAGCAGACTGTCGGCACGACCGAGTACTACACAGCCGTAAGGTCGAAAGCTGTTCTCGAAGACCCAAAAGCTACTCGCTGGGGCGAAGAAGATCTGGACAACTGGTTACTATTTGAGAAGTCGCCAGAAGTCACTGCCAACGGGAACTACGTCAATGATCCTGATCGGTGGATCAAAGATGCTTCACATTGGAATGACAGTGAGTTGGTCGATTTCGGGATGGGTTGTTTCGGTGTCCCTGAGAGTAGTCAGCTGTATATTCTCGATGAAGCATGTAGCCGTTTCGATCTCCCTCAGGGCATTACGTTCGAGGACTACTGCGAGTATATCCAGAAAAACACCTATCCGTTAATGACGGGCGAAGGGGTGCTGATCAATGACCGTACTCGTGCGGGCAGGACACCTGACAAATGGACGGAGGGTGAACTAAAAGCATGGGTAGTTGGTGAGATCATCTCTGATTCACCTGGGTTGCTAGAACACAGCGTGCAGCATTTTGGTGGAGAGTGGTACTGGGGACTCGAAGAATTGAAGTTCTGGGTAACAACAGGTGAGATCCCTGAGTTCACCCACGACTACAGTGGTTATACTGACGAGCAGTTGAACCGATTGGTGAATGAATCATCTGATCGTGATGCGAGTCTGGAATTGCTGAGTCGTCACCCTGTAGAGCCAGAACCTCCCATCGAAGAGATTCAGGAAGAGCCGGTCGAAAGCGATCTGACTGGACTCGAAAGTGTATCGGTCGACGTATTCATTACAGATGTGGAAATTACGGTCGAACTCGAACCTCTGGTCCCGGACGAAGAAGAGAACGTCCAGTCGATTAAAATCACTGAAGATGGTTCTCCACTCGCCATCGCCATGGGATCGGAAACCAGTATCAGTGCGATAGCTGCGGTAGACCATCGTAAGTTCCTTTCTGCTTCAGATTGGACTGCTGAAGAACTGGTAGGTTGGGCACGGCAGATTATCCCAATGGGGATGAACGTAACGGAGAGTACGCTGTCGTCGGCTATTCGAGCGCTGTGTAACGATGTCGTCCATAACTGGACTGACGGTGCCATTAAACAGTATGCTGCCTCCAGTGAGCTCCCAGAGGGCTTTAACAAGGGAATGCTTGTACACGACAGGGTGCGGGAATTGACAGACCCGTCAGAGTGGTCAGACCTGACACTTAAGGCCTGGGCGGCTGGTGAAATATCCACTGCCAAAGACCGTTCACAGGTGATGTTCACTGCACGTGTCAGGTTCGGCGTTCCAGATCGATTGGCTGAGAAAGACGCACTTCAGTTCATCATCACCGGTAAAGCTCCAGAAGTTGTCATACCGGAGATCACTAGCCTTTCCACAGCCAGTGATGAACAGTTGCTGGGTTATATCAGGGGCATTGTCAAGGCGAGTGCATTCTCAGAAGCAGAATTGTTCCGAAGCATCAGATCTAGATTCGGAATCAATCCACATTGGACAGACGCCCACATCGTCAGTTATTACAGGAACGATAGCACACCAGCCATCGCTTCAACTGGGGTCATGGTTGAAGATAACCTGCGGGATATCGCCTCCCCGGATAACTGGTCGTGGGAGGAGCTTAAAGCTCTAGCCTTGGGTGAGGTGGAAGCATCATTCTCAATTGATGGTGTGGGGACACTCGCTCGAATTCGTCGGCTGGTCAGTGTTCAGTTCAACGTCAGTGCAGCCCAATGGTCTGACGTTGAGGTGATCGATTATTTGACCTCTAATGTACGTCCGCTCGCGCTAGAGGATCGTGTCTATGTGAATGATCCTACAAGGGCTGAGAAAAGCCCCATGGAGTGGCGAGACGCCGAACTGAAGGCATGGCTTAAAGGTAAGATCGACGCGACGGAGAAAGCCACCGAAGACGATCTCTGGGAAGAGATCTATGTCAGGTTTAAAGTACCTGTGTTTTGGTATCGTGTGGATGCTGCCACCTATGTGCTCCATGGTGTACGTGTTCCTTCGACCCCCTCAGGTATTTATATTCGGGATCGTAATCGAGACCACCGAAATATAGAGCACTGGACACGGCGTGAAATCAAAGCATGGGCACGTGGGCAGATTCTACCGGGCATCGACAGCGATGAAGCAGCAATGGCTAATCGGGCTGCACGGTTGTTCAACATTTCAACTCAATTGGATTCCGATTCTATAAAGAAACGGATCAGTGACATTCGTGAGGAGTCAACGACAATGACTGTAAAATTTGTAGAAGAAGACCTGAAGAGCTACGCTAAAGGTCGTGAAGAAGCTGGCGACAATGCGCTCAAAGCGGCGCCGTATCAAGCACTGCTCGATCGCTGTATCAGTCGTGTATTGCGTTTGCAGGGTGAGGACTTCGTGCAGGGTTGGACAGAACTGCTGAACTTCTTCCACGCTAACGGCAAAGGCATTACGTCGGCCAAGAAGATCTACATCGGTGTCGGGCAGATGGCAATCACCGGTAAGGGTTTGCGTAACTTCCAGAACATGACCAGCATTCTTCAGTCCACGGCCAATCCAGAAGGCCGTGATCGGAGTGTCGCGATGATTGACTGGCTTGCTGCTTTGAAAGAAGTGCCGAATGAAAACAGTCGTCAGGCGATTCTCGCTTATTACGGACTGTAAGTTAGGCGGCTTCGAAACAAAAAAAGAAATAAGCATAGGGAGTGGCAATGCCACTCCCTATGCCCGTTAGACAGTCTATAGAATTGAGAAAGCTTCGTCGAAGTCGAATTCGTACTCGTTAGCCATTACCTTGGTGAAGCGGATTCGATTCCTGAGACCGTTCTCGATATACTCGACTTTCACGTGATCTTCCCCATCGTGGATCATGTTGAGGATTACTTTACCAGCAAGTCGCGCTACAATTCGTTTAGCGTGATCGAAGTCCATACCGAAATCAAGAACAATGCGGAAGTTCGCATTGATGTTTTTATAGAGCATGTTCATGCGAACCTCCAGCAGTTAAATGATTCAGTCTATTCAACGCTACTATGTATTGTTGAAATTTATTTCAATCGAAGCGGCAAAAAGAGAGGGCTCAAACCCTCTCTTGTATCCAGTAGTTACCTTTACATCGCCATGATGATATCGCGTTGGGATTCCAACTCTTCAGCGAAGCAATCCAGATACATCTGCGGATACCGCGCATATCCACCGTGACCGAACTTTTCTTTCAGGTGCTTAACTGAATCTTCGAGACATTGTTCCGTTGACATTTCTGGAGCGTTCTTCTGCCGGTACAATATCGCCCTTTCCAATATCGCTGGCACGCCACGCGGCAGTTCACGATCTGCCGAGTTGATCAACTCACAGAAGCGGAACCTGAAGTCACCTTTGAATGATGCTCTGTGTTGGTAACAGGCCCAGGCTACCAGACTTTGTTCAGTAGGATCGAGATTGTCAACGATCAACGGGTGATCCGTACCCTGCATCCAATGCAAGATCAGCTCATGATGGTTCACTCGACTCCATGCAAACAAATCATGGAAGTAGGCGGCGTACATGATAAGCTTTGGATCATACTCACAATTCAAGCGCTCGTTGATCTCCATCCCACACTGGAACACCGCCTCGAAATGATTCTGTCGATGGGCTTTATCATTCACCTCCCATTTATCTTCAAACGCAGTGATAATTTGGTTACGCAATTCAGCAATGATCATGATGACTCCTTGGTCATGGTTATTCACGCCTTTACAATGTATACCTGTAAGTATTTTCAATCAAAAAAGAAAGAGGGGCTACAGCCCCTCTTTTTATTTCAGTCTCACAAACAACACTGTTGGGCAAAACCCACTATGTTGTCATTCATGATGGTTCCTCAGACCGCGCTAGGATCGTCTTTCATGGAGAGTTCGTGCTCGGTGATCATCTGGTCGAACAGATTACCCATGTTGTTCATCAGGTCGCGGACGAACAACGGGTTCTTATGCCAGTCCGACACTGTAATTGGATTGGCGCTGCCTTCTGGCAGAATTGAGACACTGGCAATCTTCACGACGTTATTCGGATAAGGCGCGTCCAACCCGTAATCGCGATCACCGCTGAAACGAATGGTGCGGCCTTTGAATTTAACATCGGCCCACGACCGGCATTTATTCGAGTACATGCTGCCGCCGAACAACACAGCAAGTTGTTTGAACGGATGGCTGTCTTGCACTGCGATTGGTTCTTCGATCGTTCCGAAGAAATGATGGAGGAGTAGGTATTTTGGATCGGCCTCAATGTAACGTGCATCGACCTCGTACGTCAGGAGGTTATACAGCGGAGAAACGATGTACTTGTGGATAAACGTCGCTTCTAGATCGACCAAGTAGGGTTCGTCAAACAAAGGACATTCGACACTCGCCCGGACGGAACCCATGTCGTTCAGGGTCAAGTACATGTCATTGTCTGGCCAAGATACAGCCATACTGTAATCGTTGAGGCTAATCGTTACCTCGGTACCGTCCTCATCCTTGAAACGGAGAAGTTTAGGGACGACGATCCCTTGGTCGACCGCATACTTCGCAATCGCTTTGATCGGGATGGGCGAGTACGCTACCCAGCGATCGCCGCACAGGTTCTTCACGATACCTTCAGGCAAGCGGATCTGTTTTCCGGTCTGGAGCTTATAAAGCTTAGCCCACGGGGTAGCACCGTAAAAAGCCTCCTGCCGTTGCCTGGCAAGAGCGTTGGTGACCATGATCTGGAGATTACCAGACAACTCCAAGAACAGTGGAGACAAGTGCGGATAGGCACTCAGACAGTGGTGGTTAGCCAGCCCTGAGCACGTGTTCATCATCTGATCGTACAGTTCGTTTTCAGCAGTGGGATTCATGGAATTGCTCCTAGATGTCGTCTAATGGATGGCCAACCGTGATGCCAAGGGCTTTTGTCTCATGTGTAACTATGAAGTCTCCGACCAGACAATCCTTGACAAAATTGAACTTACGATCGATGACGGAAAGAAGGGCGTCTTTCTTTGGAACGGGGGCCTTCTTCTTAAGTTGTTCACGGGCAATGTACTGTTCGTTGAGCAGTAGGTTGTATTCGTCCCGCCATTCCAGTTCATCCATGGCGTCTTTGCAGACACACGAATAACCAGTAACCATGTAATTGTCATTCTGGATGGGGAACGCTCGATTACCGCAAAAGACGCAATAACAGTGGGTATTGTCGAGACGGTGAACGGTTGTTGGCCGGGCGCCACACGTACTGGACCAACTGATGCGATGCGGTGTACCGGCCTCACCATGTCGCTCGCCAACATAACTACGACTGAAGTATTTGTGGGCACGTTCGTCAGCATAGTCTGGAATGGCCATTGCACCTCCTAATATAGACAGGATTCATTTTTATTGACTTGCGGAATAGGCGAGGGGCTAGGCCCCTCAACCTATTTTAATGCCAGGGTATAACGAGAGATCATCTCACCGTGGGAGAGTACCTTCCCCTTGAAGACCTCTCTTTTGTTTTTGTGGTATTTGCAGTGCTGTTCTATCTCAAGACACCCGAAGTAAATGAACTCTGGTGTCACGTCTGGCCAATCGATCAATGGACGAGTACGACCCAATACCTGTTCATTAGACTGGCGTGAATCAATGGCAGTCGTCATGAACGATGATCTCAGGTTCTTGATGTCGATGGCAGTACCGCCAGAACCAATGGTGGTCACACCGACATCCGCCTCAAGAAGTTCTTCGTACGAATCGCCTTCAGAGCCAACGTAACGGACTACGTTTAGCTCAGGGTACATCTTACGAAGACGCTCCACCATCAATGTACACATGTCCACCCGTGCGAAGAACACCAGGGCTTTCTGACCTTCCTCTCGAACAGAGACATAACGATGGTAAATCGCATGGTCAATGATTTTGAGGTAGTTCTTCAGCAGGCCCTTATGCCGCATGATGGATTCTTCGAACGTTGTGTGCGAGTACCCTTGAGCACCCATGTAACGGACACGTACGTCCTGGTCCATATGGTAAAGCACAGCCATTGCAGAGATGTAGACGTTATAACCACCCCCATCATGACGCTGCCTGACGGGATACGCGATATCGTACACCTTGTTCTTGAATTGGTCGGAGCTCACCATGGTGGCCGACAGACCCAAGGACTTTGGTACGTGCGTGTACAAGTCAATCCGGTAGTTGTTGTGGAACTCCTGATGCAATTCGTCCGTGACGCGGAAACCCACACCAAGTGCCGGGTAGAAATCAATCGGTTTGATCGGGTAGACCTTACTGTTACCGTTCGACTCCTCGTAGTTCTTGATGTAGTCCCGCATGGTACCCGAGGTGATGATGATGACGTGTGCGTGCAGTTCACCGTCTAGAGCCATTTGCTGCAAGGCAGCCAGGTCCTTAGCACCCCGTACGATCAAGAACTCCCCACGTTTGAAGTTGAAGGTTTTCTCCAGGTCATCTTTCCAACGTTGAACATAACCACCTTTAAAGTGGATAATGGTACGTGCAGAAAGCTTATTCATACAGTACTGTGCAACGTAGGTGTTGTGGGTGACAATGAAGTCTTTGACTACAAACAGTCGTTCTGGATGGTCTACCTCAATGCAGATCGCATCGCCGGGCTGTACAGGGACAATGGACTTAATTGCCAGCAGTTTTGATGCTGGCCGTAGAACCACAGTCACCGTAGTCATCCCGTCACCGGCATCGCGCAGAGTGGCCAAACCACCGACGGACCTAACAGCAAAAGCAAGGTTCTTGGCAGTCTTGTCAGGACGTGTGTAATTCCCGTCCTGAGTACAACCTATGCATTTAATGATGCCGATGTATCGGGCCCTGAGACCTTCTCGTTCTGGTTCGATCAATGGGATGCTGACTGATGTCTTCCTGTTCAACATCCCCATAATCGTCTCAGTTGTGACTGTACGCCATCCAGAAAACGATTTGGTATGCCACAGATGTTCTAAATCAGAATCGACAAACCGCCCATCTTCAAACGTAACACGATAGAGTCGCCTATGTCCCTGAGGGTAAACCCCTATGACAGTAGTCGGGGATCCATCCCTGGAGACAACCAAATCACCCACCTTCAACTGACCCATGAGCTTCCAACCACCTGGAACACGCACCGGAGTCCTTGCACATACCGCTTTACCCCCACCTGTCTGGAGAGTCACCATCTTAATTATGGAGTCCCAGGCAGGGTTCTCAGCGTCTAGAACATAGTCAATGATGCCCACTTGTCTTTCCCGTGGATCGTACATGGCGCGGACGTCGTACTTGACATCTTTGACCTTTATCTCTCCGGTTGGATGGTAAGTGATTGGAACTAACCGCTCTACGTAACCTTGGTTCTGAAACAGATGACGTTTCAGGTCCTGTAATTGATTCCGATGAAAACTGAACTCTTTACGGTTACGCGTCGCTGCGGCGTATGTGCGCAGGCCTTTGGGAATAAACCGCTTCCCCTTTTTCTCAAGTCCGTATTCAACTAACGGCCTACAGAACGCCATCATCGCTTGGAGATCGCGATCTGTAAGAACATCGGTCACACGGATCGCGTGACTGTAAACATCGATTTTCATTGGAATGTCCTTTGGGAACGCATAAACCCCTTTACATACTAAACCCTAAGTTATTATCAAAAAACAGGTCCATGGAAGTCCAAGGATATCCTTGGACGTCTATTTGGAATCAATGGTTGACCGTAAACCAAGTCACAGGTTCGTTGAACGATACTGTGACGATAATGCTATCCGGACGCTGATGTGTGGTGGAGTCCCGTTCATACACGACGGTGTTCTCTTTGCAGTCGATGATGAAATCAGGGTTGTCGCGCCTGAGATCATCCTTATCGATGACGGCCGTCATCGAAGGGACAATTTCAATTCCACGGTCTTCCAGTAGTCGGTCAACCGAGAAACGACCGCTGTCGGCGCAGACATAGGAAAACTTTAGTCCGTGTAGATGAATCATAAATCACTCCTGAATAAATAAAAGGGAGAGAGGTTCCCCTCTCTCCCAGTTTAACTGTCACATGCCTACGTTGATCACTTCCGGAAACAGGAAGGGGTCGAGTAGGCCCGGTGTACGCTTGTGTGGTGAGTAGGCCCCGACATCTTCGATGTAGTCCGGCTGACGTTCGTAAGCAAAGATTTGTCCAGCAGAGCGCTCCTGAATCAGACGGCGATGCTCTTCGAACTTGATCGGGCGATCGTACGGCGGGAGGTTGTAATCGTCTGGGTCATCAGCTGGACGCATCAGACTGAGGAGGATTACTTCCAGGTGCGCTACGTTCACACGCAGCTTCGAGTTAACAAGATCGCTGAATTCAACCAGCGCCGTTACAGGATCGGTGTAGCTTGTCAGCATACGACCAGCAAAGCCATTGCGTTCAGACTTCTTAGACGGCGATCGAATGAAAGCTTCGACCTCAGCCATGAAATCTAGGGTACTGGCGTGACGACGGGGCAGACTGAATGCCGGGGACGAGAAGTCCCAGTTAGACAGGTCGATGCTGAAGTCACCGTTCTCGTCAATGGTGTAACCGTTTTGCTGGATGTAGTCCAACATCAACCGTGTCAATGAACCAAGGCGAGACCCTTGACTCACCGGCACGTAAATCTCAGTCGCCTCATCGCGCAGGTTCACTATCTTCAGCAGTACTTCGCGGAATGCAGTAAACCGGTGGATGTTGAGATTCTTGATGTTGGTGTCTTTGCTGATGTTGACGAGGTTGGTGGCGTTTTCGATGTTCTTGTCGGAGGTGGATTTCAGCACCAGGATTGGTTTCATCTTGTGAATGCGAGAGTTGAACTTGATGAGAGAGCTCTCATTCGCATTCGTCGGGATGTCCTCACCAAGGAGATCGCTGTCCACATTGCGTTCCCACATCTCACGCACAGCACGCTCTTCGTCGCTTTCGGTGTCAGTGTTCGCCGCGCAGACGCCGATGTACGGCAGGTACTCATCCGGGATCTCAATGACCTCAACCATCGAGCTACCGTCAAGGTGTTTCACGGACAGTGTCCGTTGAGAACCCTCACGACACAGTTCAGTGGCACAGGTGTGACCCAGGGAAGTAAAGCGCGGGATTGACCACGCCAGCTCACCGAAACATACCCGGCAGACGGAACCGTCACCGCGATAACGGCAGTTGAATGCCGAGCGCATGTGAATGGATTTACCCACCAGCTTATAGTCGTCATGCCGCACCGGCACCAATTTACCATTGGGGCCTTGGTAGAGCTTACCTTCCAGGTGAGGGAGGATGACCGAGTCGACATAGATTTCGGAGTACTTATCCGAGCCACAGTCGTCCCAGATCAGTTTGTCCACCACCACTGTAGACAGCTGCATCTTACGGTTGAAGTATTCGACTATCTGCAGTGGTTTCTTGGTGAACATGAGGGCTTTCTTGGCGGAGCACGACTCGATCATGATGTCGTGTAGCGTAGTCAGGCCTTCATAGAAACCTACTGTCACCGGCTTACGGAAGATAGTTTGGTCGAGGTCATCACGGAAGCCAAGACACATCACGATCTGCAGGAACTGACCCATCTTGATCTGCTTGCTGCGCAGCCCACGAATGATGGGGTTGTGCAGCAATGCCGGATCTTTCATCAGGATTTCAGCCGTTGCATCGAGAGAGTGACTGATAGAAATCTGCGTCTCTTCGATTTTATCGCGTATGGCTGCGATGGGCGGATGCCAGAATAGCTCGTCGAGATGAAACGCGTTGATCGATACCTGCCACTCCTCGAGATTAATGGACAGGACATTGTAGATTTCGTTTCCAACATCCTTTACCACACGCCATGCATTTTCACGATCATACACAGCATCGTGATCACGGATATCCGGATGGTAGTCACTGAAATAAGTGTAGTGAAGGTCGTAGATGATATTGGATATGGTTTTCGGGACCATATCTGCGCTCGGGAAACCATTACCCACATAGTGGGATTTGTTCAACGGGGTCAACGGGAACTTGCGGTGGAGTTCCCAGCAGAACCAACTAAGGATCATGCGGCGAGTATTGGTCTCTAGGACGCCATCGTCAAACTCCACTTCCAACTTCTCATCAGGGAGCGGCCACTCGGCCACAATGTCACGATTCATGAAACTACGTGCAGTGATTCGACGCATTGTTTTCTCCTAATCGAGAGCAGTTAAGTTAACTGCTCTCATTTTGAAAGATCCAACGACTTAATCGTTGGTAAGTTCTTTACCGGAACACGCGAACATATGTCGCATGTAGGCCAGCGGACGATGACCTCCCACTGGAACGATCTTCCGATCGAGTACTTCTTCAATGTCGGTTGGCGTTGGATGGGTAAGGATCCGACGCGACACGAACTTGTGTGCGATAGGATTATTACTGGCATCTTTCTGATCTGCGATCGCCTCACCGCCGCAGTACGCCGCTTCAGAACGAATCTCAGACTCGCCGACACGAATAGATGACTCACGGCCCGGTGAGTCGTACTTATCATTATTGCTCAGACGCGCTGTTGTTCCGAAGACGTTACACCGAGCCGAAGCAGCGGCCATCCACGAATCTTCAGCTGTCTTTTCCAAGTTGATGTAATACGACGGCCCAATCAGTTTCGCTTCACGTGAGACCTTCATCGTACCGTCACGGCCGCGGAATCGAACCGGAGTCATAAACGGCGGCCAGCGCTTACGAATCTCCGAGATGATCGTCGGCATGTGAACGGGGTTGTCGGTTGGCATGTATAGGTACAAGCCGTACATATGATCCAACAATACTGATTTGACGTGATCGTAATTGTGTTCTGGGTTCCTGTTGGTGAACTCAGGACTTGTCATATCGGCGTATTGGAATGGCGCCACGACCTTGTAGAATTCGAGAAGCTCAGTATAAGCTGCTTCTACGAGATCGCGATTCTCAGGCCGGTAAATCACATCCTCACATTCGGCATCGGTCAGTTGGACGTTCATGTCATAGCCGAACGTTGCCTGAATGCGCTTTCCGAGATCGCGGCCTGCAGCGCCAATTGCCATCTCGATCGGCGATGCCGGGGTCACCCGATTCCAGCGAGAGTTTGGATCCACGACAATGTCCACGACAACGCCGTTCTCGTCACACGGCATGTCCTCGTCGTCAACCACTTCAACCACTACAGACTTATCGCCATCGATATCTGTGATCTTGTAACCCTTGTTCGGGATCGACAGGTATTTAAAGGTGATCTCAACGCGCCAAGCATCGATCTTCACCCCACGGTATACTTTATCGACCTTGATGGGTTCATCAACAGTTCGACCAAATCCACCGTCATGACGGATATAATCGGGACCGACTCGACCAATGGCCTCGTATACGAGACGACTGAATTCGTCCTCCAGTTCCAATTCGATCTTGCGTTGATTACAGCGTTTACGTAAGTCGACCCAGACGTCAATGACCTTCCGGAAGAACTCAGTATCAGCGTTGTAGTACTTCAGTAGCTGCGATTCCATCCCAACTGGAAGTGGAGGGATGTTTATTGAGGTGTTGCGTTCAACCTTGATGTCCACCACTTCTGCGTCGAGGTGTTGGACAAAGCGTTTACGGTCAAAGATGTAATCCGGTTGTAGGAGAGACTCGGCAGTCATGTTGGCCACTGCACTGATCGGGTCATAACGACGCAGTGCGACCAGCAGACCGGTTGAGTTTACCATTTCGCCGATATCCGGGAAGATCTTGTACTGACCTGGGATGTTGGATTGGTTAATCGGGAAATGCTCCCTACCGAATTCGAAGACGCGGGTCTCAAACCCAGTGGGTGCCATCTTCTCGATATACCCACGGCGAACTTTCACGCCGTCTTCAGTCCCGGCAATATCAGAGTCCAGCAGTACGTTGGTCTCGCGCCCATAACAGTAATTGCCATTGCTGTCGATCAAAGGAGAACGGGCCAGCTGAGTACCCTTGGGGAAACGAGCACCCTTGCGTAACAGATCTACCACATCACGGTTCCGTACAAACTCGGTACCGAAGTGCTGATGTGAGATGTGATAATCGGTCAGCATCTTCACACCAATTTTGTTGGTGTTGTAGTTCTCGTAGATAACTGCTGTCTGGGGCGAATGGCGAATGCGGTTGGCACCGGCCGTATGACCAAAACGCGGGATGACCTCAAGGACCTCGACATCGTCGGTAAACTCGATCGAGCAGGTGGTATCACCGAACGGACGCTCCATGCCCGTCATGATACGCTTGGCCATGGGTTCCTTGATGACGACCATCTGGGAGAGGTTGTTGGTGAACATTGCGGCGCGAGATGCCGAGATATGACGGATGAACGGATTGAGACCATACAGCGACATCAGTTCCGGATCGAGTTGGACATTGCCGTCGTAAGACGGGAGCGTCGTGTAGTCTTCCGGATGGTTTTCGTTACTCATTATGTGCCCCTTAGACATCGGTACATTACTTACCGTATGAATAATGTATCCCTGAAGAAAATTCAAACAAGGAACTGTCGATGAGTGCTATTCTTAACAGTATGATGGTTAGTTCAGGAAACACCATCTACCACTCGCCAGAATTCCTGACGTATACGCATGCCCACAAAGCCCTTTTATTGGCCGGCTCTGTAAGGGTGGCGTTGGATCCAGGAATCGTTCACAAGTTAGAATACAACTTTACCTCCTTGCTCATTGAGATGGGGTATCCTGTTGAAAATCTGATTATCATGATGGTGGTCAATGGGTTTACCTGCCCTACCCAGATGAGGAAGGATTTTAAGGAACTGGTTGTGCCGAATCCGGATGTGGTCGGCACTATCAAACGGATGTTCAGGCAGACGGAGGGACGAATTTGACCAAAGAAAGAGGAGGGGGTCACCCCCTCCTCTATGCCGACTTAGTAGCGGCTGACGCTACGCACACCCTCACCGAAACTACGGCGCGGACCCCCGCGGTCATCACGACGATCATCACGGCGGTCGTCGAAACGATCGCGGTCACGATCACTGCTGAGACCTAGATCGATACGGCGCGCTGGAGCACGATCATCACGACGGTCGTGATGGCGGTCGTAGCGATCATCACGATCGTAGCGATCACTTATCCGGCCATGGCGGTCATCATAACGGCCGTAATCGCGACCGGTATCACGACGATCATTGTAAGGTTCGTAATCACGGCTGCGGCTAGAACCACGAGTATCGTAACCACGATCGTGAAGGGCTTCATCAAGCGTTTTACGTTTGATGACCGGTGGGGCGGAACGGACAGCAGGACCTCCCTCTTCTTCCCACGGTGGAGTCTCAACCGGCTCGTCACGGCGGGTCTCTCGAACTGGCGCTGGTTCGCGGTCGCGAGGCGCCAATCGACCAGCCAGCTCACGGGTCACCGGTTTCTTCTCGGGCTCTTTAGGTGTGGCTACGATGATAGCCCCTTCGTTCCCTTCCTGAGGCGGTACCAGCTTACGCATCTCCGCAAGATCGGACATGCCAGTGTACCACGACAGGTCGAACAACAGATCGTCGGCCATGTCGCGGTCCAGTACGTTACCATCGCGATCAACCGCCTTGCCCAGAAGTTTGCGATGGGTCTCGATCACCTGGTTCAGGTGGGTCGCCATGTTGAAGAATGCGTTCATCAATGCATCGAAGTACGGTGCCGAGAGGTTCTTGCTACCGTAGTCGAAGCTGGCCCGTACGTCACCATCACCCAGTACAACTTCAAACAGGGTACGGATGACCGCACGGGCCTTCTTGGACGGGTACTTCACGCCGAGAAGGTCTGGCGATTCATTGATGATGCTGTCCAGCACAGGGAACTTAAAGCTCGCCTGCCGGAGGACACCATCGGCCTGCTTACCCTTACGCAACGAGATCGAGATCAGGCGCTTTTCGGGTTCGGGGCCAACACGAATGATGGCCTTATGGAGGAACTCGTACGCACGTTCATCGAGGTCACCCAACTTGCGCAGGTATTTCTGCGAAGCCGCATCGAGGCGCTTGTGTTCGGACGCCGTAGCAGCAACGCGACCGAGTTCATCAATCAGCGTGACGGAACGCATCGTCAACTGATACATGATGGTGTCACGCAGAGCCTTCAACACATCCGATTCGGAACGTGTGATGTTCTCGGACAGTGGGTGGTAAACGATGGTGTTGTCTTCGGGGGAGCGAAGGTTCTCGGTGGTTGGCAGAACCACGCGTTTACCGTGAATGGTGAACGGACTGGTGTCGTCACCGGTGAGTTTCCGGCTCAGGTGACCCCGGCCGGTCTCATCGACGATTCCGATGCAGTTGAGCATCAGGTTATTGAACTTATGAAGATCCATGGATAGCTCCAGTTAGAATTTATAACTGCCGCCAGACGAGCCGGTGACGATTGGACTGTTGCGGTTGAGGCGTTCGCCGAACATGTCGACGATTCCACTGATGGTGGACCCCATCGTACGGATGAGGCCCTGGTCTGTAACAACGATGGGCGCTACCATCGAGTCGGCGAATAACGGGAACACAAACTCCCCGACTGGTTCGTTCTCCAACGACAGGAAGATCTTGACATCGTTACCGAGCTCGGCATCGATCTGAACGTCGAACATGCAACCTTCCCACGGAAGCATTTCTTCAAACAACTCGGTCCGGAGACGCTGCTCGAACGCATCGAGACGACTGCGGTCCACCGTCTCATGTACGTTGAATGCACGGCAGGTGTTGGTAGCGAATACAACCTCACCACCAAACCCCATGTTGTTAGCGTTGGTTCGATACAGGCCGATCTGATGGTAGCTCATGAATGTCGGCAATGCACGTGCGATATGGGACGCTGCGATCGTTGTGTAGTCGCGACCTCTCCAATCACTGGTGCTGTTGCTGAAGTCATGTCGACCTTCAGGCGGCAGGAACACAACCTCGACACCGTTCCAGTCGAAGTCTGGGTTCATGTCCATCAACTCACCCAGTGTCACGAACCCTTGACTGAGGATATTGCTATCCCGAGCCAAATCTGCCAACGGGGCGAAGCCAACGAATGTCTTTTCACGCAGTTGGGACCGAGCGTCGCGCAATACGTTCGTACTGTCGAACTCAATTCCCGAGTTAGCGATCCCTTTGTTATTGGCTGCGTTAAGTGCCCGCAGTGAACGATGCAGGAAGTGGGTGGTGGTGTCGTTACGACGGTCGGACAACAGGATGCCTTGGCTGCCGACACTCTGCCGCATGTCGACGTAACCGCCTTCACGAGCGATCTGTTTCTCGAAGCTCTTCGACAACACATCCTTCGGATCAGCGTGGAAGATGTCTTCCGGACGCATTGTCATCGTGCCTTGGGCGAACCGATCGACACTGAAGTCAGGTCGCACATGTGGACTGATCACGTGTTGACACTGGCCGACAGAGCTCATCCAGCCCTCGGAACGAGGGGTGTTGATGTAACTGTGGCGGATCTCCGTCACAGAGTTGAAGTACAGGCGCATGTTGCGATCGAGTGCTACGTCTCGACTGCCCCGGTCGACGGCCCCCACATGGTCAGTATGACCACTGATCTCAAGGATCGAGACGGCTGTCCTGGTCTGCCTGAGCACGACTTCCATCGAGAACATCAGTCGCCGTTCGCTCCACCCATTGGCGATCTCGACAGCACCACTTGTATTGGCCGACGCTTTGATGATGCGTCCTGCCACCCCTGCCAATGTCGCCGTCTCGAGATTTTCACCACCGTTGGTTACTTGATCGAGGACGGCAACGTCTTCACGAGTGGCGTTGGAATGGAACGGACGTATGTGCAGTTCGCGATAACCCGGCCGTTCGCGAAGCTGAATTTTGTTAAGCTCCATATTACCCTCTCATTGTGTTATTGACTCGAATGATCATTTCCGCTAGCTGGCGTTTGATATCGCCCGAGATGTACATATAACCCATCTGTGACAGCATGGGTATCTTCTCGACGATGTCACGCGGTGCATGCGGTTTCCAGGCACGTGCACTCATCTCATCGACCACTTTGTCGATGGCAATGACGGCTACGTTGCTACGTTTGCCTGGATCTTGGCGTTTTGTTTCCTGACGGTAGTACGGATACTGCTGGTCAAGAATTTCTGCTTGCTGTTTGGTGATCTTGTTACGGGTTTCGCTTGGCATGAATGCCGTGCCGTCGTCATGAATGAACTCTTCGGCAGAAACCAGAATGGCGAGTTCGTGGTAACCGCAGTGCGACAGAATGGCTTGAGCAATCCCCATTAGACGGAGCATGATTTGCTTGGTCATGAGTTCACGTGCTTCGGGGGAGATGCTACGAATGACCCAAAAGATCAATGCTTTCTGGAATGGGAGAATCGGTCTGGATTCGTGGCGGGAGCAGACGGCAATGCATTGCTGCACGCGGGAGAGTTCGACCGGTTCCCGACTGCGCATGACAATAGTCTCGACCTTCTCGGTGAACACTTCGATGAGCTGGCGAGCGCCTTCGGTGATGTCCGTGGTCTGGGAGTAATCGTCCCAGACTGAAGAGTTGTCTTCATCCGTCTTATCACTGATGCGAGTCTTCTTCGGCATGACGATGCCAGTGACACTCTGGAAACGCCCGTCCATGCGCTGGAACGTGCCGTTAACGTAGTTAAAGAGACTGCGGGCCAGCGACTCCGTTTCCTTACTCGTGGAAATGACCCCAACCGCGATCTTACGCACCATGGCCATGGCCATCAGATGACGCGGGACTTCTTCACTGGACAGACCGGCCATGACAGTTGTCATCGTGATAGCAGCGGTGTCTTTACCGATACTGGCTTCCACGTACTCGAGCATGCGCTTGTATGGAGGCCACTCGGCCATGCCGGCCATCTCGACCATTTTGACAGCTTCAGATTCCTTGAATCCGTTGCCGTGTTCCGCCGACACGTTCTGGATAAACACCCCCCAGATCGGTACCATAAAACGCAGACCGAGCGCAATGGCTTGCAGGTCCATGTAGTCGGCTTTGATATAGGTTCGATTACGGTAGTTACTCCGACCGCGGGCGTTATACTCCTCGAACACTTCGCTGACGTCGGTCGGGATTTGGAATGCCGCCTTGTCCACATAAGTGCGCAGACGGTCATACGTCACGACCGAATAGATTTGCCTTACCAGCTTCTCAATTTCCTCTCGAACGAAGTACGACCCGACAATCCCATCAGAGCCAAGGTATTCACTCACCTTGACGTAAATCTCCCACATCTTCAGCTGCTCTGCCTCAGTGAGCATCTGTGCGATAAATTCGTTGGCTTCCTTGAACAGGTTCGCCTTATCGGTGATCGCTGCCGAATGATAGCTCCCGATCAACAGCGACAGATTCGTGTCACCGTGCGAAACGACAATGTTTTCATAGCCGCTTTCGGTTGGCTTGCTCATTTCAATGCGCATCATGAATCCTCATGGTTACTTGGTCAAGGTATAATGTATTGCTACAGCCACGTCGAATAAAATAGAGCGTAAGGGTATAGGCGACACAGGAGCATTATAATGCTCCTGTGTCGAAACGCATCTAACGTTCTAGGGATTTGTTGGGTATCGTCTCTACCTTATGGTGTCACAGAGGTACATCATCATCGAAATTGAAATCGCTACCGCCGCTGACTTGAGGAGCCTGCTGCTGATTGCCGTTTTGACGATTGTTGTTCTGCCAGTTGTTATTACCGCCACCGCCGTTGTTGCCACCGCCTTGGCGATTACCCCAACTGTTACCACCACCGCCGTTGCCGCCGTTGTTGTTCTTCCAGTTACCGTTGCCGCCGCCATCTTGACGATTGCGGTCCATCCAGGCCGGGCGCTTGTAGTTCTTCTCGATGACGAGCGAGACGTACTCACGCATGGTGTCTACCCAACCCAGTGCAAACAGGCGAGAGGCCACGCCATGGGGCATTGGACCGTCGGCACTGCGCCAGCCATGGTAGGTTTCGTTCATGAACAGGAAATCGATATCGGGGCGGTTCTTGCCGGCGCTGATATTGATGGAGACGATGCCTTCGGCGTTCTTCTCGATCTTGATGCTGCTCATGATGGACGGGTTTGGATCACGCTTCTTTTCGACGAAACGGTGGCCCTTGTTGTCCAACGCGAGCACGATCGGTTCTTTCGAATTCGCCACCAGTTCAACGGCACGCAACATGGCAAAGAAAGCGCGGTTGTTCATGGCCGCTTCGATCTTGCCATTGTTCCTGTCGTTCGGTACCTTGGTCTTAACAACCAGCCGCGGACAGTTCTCGTAGTACGTAGCTCGGAGGGTCGGTTCGCCTTCCATGCCGTCTTGCTTTCGAGCCTTCAACACGAGTGAAGGTTCGTCCAGGATGGTCTCTACGCGACCGTTTTGTTCTTCGCTCATTGCGCCTCCGAAGTTGAAAATCTGAGCACTCACAGTATAAGTCCGTGAGTTATTTTTTTACGATGCCTTCATGCCTTCGCGTAAAGATTAATCATCAACCGCTCCAATTCTGGCTCATATGCCTTCTTGACGCTACTGAGGATGTACTCTTTTGTGGTCAGGGGAGTCCAGCGATTCTTTTCTGCAATTGCAAGTAACACCCGCCGATACTTAATCGGAAAACCCGTGAATAAATTACCACCATCGCCAAAGAACTGGAGCGTCATCCTGTCAAATGGCATGTTAGGAAGATCCTTACCATTGGTTAGTTTGGTGTGCCATAAAGCCGGCGGCTTAGCCGCACCTGTGTGTGACTCCAGGAGAGTCAACGAACCAAACTTGTACCGCTGGAGAAGGTCAATCGCATAACTGGTCATGATGAGAACACGGCGAGGATCATTGGGCAGGTCGATGTCCGTTTCGACTACCTTGTCATACTGATGGACCTTGGCAATTTCCTTGAACTCGGTGATCGTGTTCTCTTCCCTCATAGCTGATTGCATCTGGAGATCAGTGCGCGCAGCTTTAAGGATAGCAGCCGGGAACTTCTTTGGGATGCTCAGGTAACTACATAGGTAAGGGACTACCGAGACCCTGCCGTTGGTATAACTGGATACAGCCTGTTCAAAAATGGTGAGTTCGTTCAACAACGCATTAGCCAAGTCTTCCGGCATGACGTCGTGAAGTTTCTCATGATTGATGGCGCCGACCATGTTGCGGATCAGGGTCCTCAGGTTGACATATAAGACGTCAACCTTGTGGATGATCGGCTTTGGGTTGTGGTTATCCTCGAGGATGCCGAACGCACCCTCGAGAGCCCGACTACTGCCGATTGAGATAGGTATCTGACCCACCTCTCGGCTGGAGATGGCCTCCATAGCTTGCGCATTGCTGGCCATACCTACTCCTACTTATATTTATCAAGCACCTTCATGACTGAGAGTGTCTGATGTTCGGTGGTATCAGGATAACTCTTCTTCAAGTGCGCTTCCACCAAATGCCCGATGTTGGTCGGGGTGATGGTGATCGGTTTTACCGTGGCGCATTTGTCAGCAATCAGGACGGCTGACTCTTGAGTCTTAAGTTCATCCATCTGGGTGGTGATCTTGAATTGCGGGAACCGCTTACGTAGATCTTTAAGGCCGTGTTGCACGACCGAACCACGTTTGATCAGCAGGCGGAAATACGACCCGTCTGGGAACTCTTCACAGCTCTCGAGGATCTCGAAGATCTCATCAAGAGTTGACTCTCTACAATCTAAGGTCTTATAGATCTTAGCGTTGGTATTCTCGACGAACCAGTGGTAATTACCTTCCGGCGAGATACAACCCCTGTAATGACCCTTGGGTGACTCTTCGCCATGGGAAAGCCTATCAAGCGACCCTTGAGCAAGAATGATTCCTCGCTCAGAACGAATGTGCACGTGACCGATCGTGATGTAATGCCGCACAATCGATTGGTACTTATCGCTACTGTGGTTCTTAACGGACTCGATGGGTAATTGGTAATCGAACGACCCGTGCATGCAGGCCATGTCGACTTTCTTCATCCCGTGTACGCCCAGCAGCTCTTGTACCTGATTCCAGGTCACTGAGGCGTCGTTGTTCCATTCGTCTGGAACGTACAGCACGCTAAGGTCATTAAGCTCCTCAATCACCTCGATACTCAAGGTATCTACGTATTTGAGTTTGGCCCGTGTCCCCAGTGTACCGTTGACGTTGACGAATTGTTTCGATTGGTGCCAGTCATGACTGGGCGTTCCTTCTAAGACCCGCACCAGGATGTTCCATTTTGCACAGATGGAGAGAATCTCACCTATCCACTCCTGGAGTGCATCCACTTCATCCTGAGGAAGGTTCATCAACCGGTCGAATACATCACCCGCAAAGAACAAGATGTCCAGTTTGCCGGTTTCAGCATTGTCGGGGAATGCTTTCCTGAGACTTTCGATGATGTGGTAGGTATCTGTCCTGGGGTGTGCCAGATGGATGTCAGAAACCGTGGCAAAGAACAAATCACGAAGCGTTGAATTACGGACCGATGGTGTCACCGATGTCAATTTACATTGGTTCGAAATCTTCTTCATCGAAGTCATTGGTGATCGGACCTGTTTCCTTAGATACCTGCCCGCTAAGGTTTAATTCCTTACGGACAGCCTCTGCCTGGTCGCCAAACAGGCGTTCCAAGGGGATGTTGTAGCGGACATAGATAGATGCCCACATTCGAGCGTACACGGCACCAATGGCATCCACAGGACTGTAGTTCAGATCAACCAACCGCTGGACGAACTGGTCAATCACGAAACCTGGATGCTGCGTCGTGATCGACACCTCGAACTCTTCTGCCAATGTGCCAATCGAAGTATCTGGCGACGAGCTCTCTGACCGGATGACCATCGGCGTCTGAGAGATCAACGGCGGCACGACATAGAGTACTTTCGACGGATCGTTATCGGACACCACCTCGATCATTCGGTTGGCATGACCGACGGCAGCGATATAAATATCAACGCGACGGTTGGTATCGCCACTTTCAGACGGAATGAGGTGCGGGAGAAGGCGTTTGGTAAACTCCGATTCACGCATACGTGCGTTGGAGTCCACCCCCATTGCTTCCAATTCATTGAAATCGTTTTCGTTCAGTTGCATGGTATTCGCTCCGAAGGGGGTGGGTGTCCACCCCAATGACACAACGCCAGTCCGTTAGTTCAACGGGGTTACGGAAACAACCGACTCGAGGCACATGGCACCGTCACGCATCATTTTGATGACGTCGCCGGGGACCAAATCGCCCACAGGAACCACGCCAGGGACTTCAACGCCATCGCGAATGACATGGAAGTCAGCATCGCTGAGAAGGGCGGCTTCCGGGTAGTCGTCGCCTTCGTACGTCCCTGTGAGAGAATGTACGCGAGTGACCAGGCCGTATTGCGCGGGCTTCGGGGCGGCCATGTTGGTCAGGCTCATGGCCAGGTTCTGGGCCTTCTGGCGAGCTTCTTCTACGTCACCGGCTTCCATGACGAAGTAGGTCTTTTCCAACTCCGCGCCGTAGGAGATCAACAGTTCGCCGAATGCCTGCTGGAGAGATGGGTTTTGGAATTGCTCGGGCAGGCCGTCGCCGGAAATCCAGGAACCGGGATGATCCTTGGATTCCATTTCGATGCGCGCGCCATCTTCGGTCAGGGTAGCGCGGACAGCGCCCGGCAGATAGCCTTCCAGCACGACCAGTTCGGGGGCTTTCTGACGGGACATCTTGGCCTTGTAGGCGATGGCGTTCGCACCGGCGACCAGGACGCGCTGAGCGATGGAGTCCAGCATTACCTGGTCGGAGAACAGGCGGTTGACGTGATCGGCCGTGATTTCGACGATGATGCCTTGGAGGCGGGTGACGGTTTCGTTGGCGGTGATCAGCGACGACTCGAGTTGTGCGGCGCGGTTTTCCAGGGTTTCCAGACGTTCTTCAACGGTTGGCATTGCGGATTGTTCGAACACTGCGTTGCTCCTTACTTGATGATCTGGTCAGCCAGTTTGATTGGCTTACCGTCGTTTTGAAGATCGATGATGGATCGGATCTTCGAATCTTTGGACGTTACAACATGATGGATGTCAATGCTGCGGTTACCGTCTCGTAATATAACCGAGATCTGTAATTGAATACTGTCTATGGTTGAGGAACTGGTAACGTCGAGGTTTACCTCGTCGAATTGTCGCTCTAAGTACGGAAGTAATTTCTCCCGTGTCTCACGCGCTACTTCAATTTCAGAGTTGCCGTAACGAGCAATGATGTCGCTCAGACTAACAACAGAACCCCGAAACATGTCTGATTGCGATCGGAGCGTGATATAGAAGTTAGAAAGGACTTCATCGGCTTTGATGTTCAGGTCGGTTGAAAAACCCGCCGCACCTAAAACAGGGACTACCTTAGCCATTTTGGCATCCTTGGAAAAGAAAAAGTGATTGAGTAGGTATAGCACATATCATCAAGACATGTGCTATATTTTAACCTACGCCACCTTTCACATTACCTAGAGTGAGTTATTGTCTTCGGACGATGGGTCATCCAGCCCCTCATCCAAGAACGCGTCGAAGTTGGCCCACATGCTATCCCTCACCCGCACCTGATTGGCAAACGAAAGCTCTGTACGTCCGTCCTCGTCATAGAGGTGCAGGTATTCGACGAATTTGGCGTTACCCGCTTCGTCAAACTGTGCAAGTCCGTTCATCACTTGTTGATAATCGGGATCATCATCACCGTACCGGCCAGGGTAACGATTGGTGAACATGTCGCGATAGCCATGTAACATGTCTTTCTCGAACAACTTCTTGGCTCTGGGGTTAGCCATGATCCATCTAGCTTGCACCGGGCCTGCTTGCTGGAAGTCGCCAATTGAGGACATGTTACGGATTGCGTCGTGGTCGAAGATATGGGTCACTTTACGGCGCACGGCTTCGATCTTACGCTCGATGCGCTCGAAATCGATGGAGTTGAACTTATCCACCGCTTTACGGTAGAAGTCCGAGTCCAGCAACCCGTGCGAGCGCGCCGTGCTCTCTAGACGGTCACGAAGCATGGTCCGCTCGCCGCTGCTGGGCAGCCCATACCGCATGTAGCCGTACTCGTCGTCGCTTGCATAGACTGCAATTGCCATTGTACTGGTACCTCCTTATTTCGATACTGCATCACCTTCAACCAACCAATTCGTCAGAGTCGCGATTAACGGTGGTGGTAGCAGCGTATTACGCGACACTGTGAACGGTTTATTGAGGTCCATGACGCCGGTCACAGGATCTAGACGGCTCATGATTTTCGCATTTTTGTGATCAAGTGGCAATTCGCCCCATAAAGCATCACCATCAAAGTCGGCGTTCTTGTCGATCAGGTTAAGTGGACTGATGGAGATAGTGTTATCGGTCGGATCCGCCTTTACGGTGTCGATCTGGTTGAAACCAATTGACCCCCGTGTGAGGGTTGGGTTGCGTCCGAACGTTGTCGGGATTGTTCCACCAGGAGCTTCAGCGAGCAATTCCTTGAACAGGCGGTCAAGCTCAGGGTGCCAGCGCAAGGTGTTCTCGTAGATCATTGCCTCCATTTCGTTGGGCGTGTAGTCTTTATCCATCAACTTATTTTGCAGATGGAGTTTAAACAACAACGTACTCAACGACCACGGAAGTTCCAGACCGTCTTGACGATGTGGTTTCTGCCGCGAGGTAATAACCGCCCGAAAGCCGAAGTATGGTTTGGTGCCGTACACCAGTTTACGCGAGATGCCTGGTTTCTTGAACACGATCTCAGACTCGAACGTTTTAAAGTAGGAGTCCAGACCATGATGCGCTGCAACGACACGAGCCTCTTTTATGGCCTGTGTCAGTCGAGGTTGGTTCTCAGCGTTTTCGCGATTCTCAATGCCGATGAGAATATGCGCCGCGTTGATGGCGGCCACCATTTTCGGGTCTGCAATGATTTTGTTATTTGCACTCTCGCGAATAAACCCGAGCCGTGTCGGAAACGGCATGAATTCGGAGAACGTGCGGTCGTAGTTCTCCTGAAGGAACTTCATGATCTTGCGGCGTTGTCGAGCAGATGCCGACGGGCCGAGCAAACCTGCCTTGAACAAGGCTACCAGGATCTGCTCATAGTTTTCAATGAAGTGGTTGTACCCTCGAGGGATCTCCAGTCGTTCGAGCTTGCGCATCTTGTCTGCTGCCAGGTTGGCCACAGGCGAGTAGCGGGGACTACACAGATACTCAAGGATGCTGAAGTTGGAATGGGTCAGGTTCTTCGAAAGGATTCGCCAGACCGTCAGATTGATAAATGCCTTGATACCAGGTGGCACACGCAGCCAGAGCTTGGATTCAAGCGGTTTCTCGGTAATCGGGACCACCGTGGAGAGACAGACATCACAACGCACGTTGTAATTATCCATGCCCACTAACTTACCGCAGTCGCAGCTGGCAGTGTTACTGAGAGAGTCGCCGTCGAGACTGGCATAAATGAGGCGATTCAACTTAAGGCGGTCTTCCTCAAGATCGATATTGAAATCGTTCATGAGGATTGCCTGAGACGACATATGTTGGAACATGCTGTCGTAGTTGAGCACCCGCAGATAAATACCGTTGCGTTTATTCATGCGCGCTCCTGATGGTAAAGTTAAAACAAAAGAACATAGCCTGGGGAGCCGAAGCTCCCCAAACTATTGAAGACCTTGGTTTAGAAGGTCGAACCGGTACCGAAACCGTTGCTGACGTGACCACGCAGGTTACGCTCGCTCCCACCACCGATACGGCGGCCGGACAGCATGCCTTGAGTGAGGTCACCGCCGACGAAGTCGCGGATGCGGGTGTTGCCACGCAGACGGCGAGCACCGAAGCTGTAATGAGCGCTGCGCTGATCGATGGAGATCTTGCAGTCTGCTACAGCGGCGGCCAGGGCCTGGATGAACAGCGGGTTGATGAGAACCAGGTCGACGTAGCGGTTGAACTTGACGTTCGACTGGCCGAGGGCAGTGGTCAGTTGGTTGAACTGCTCGGATACGCGGATCTCAACGTCGAGGTCGAGGCGATCCAGAATGTCCTGGTAGTTCAGTGCAGATGCACCTTCGTCGTTCGGGTTCTGCGCCAACCAGCGCAGCATGTCCCATTCGCGCAGGTCACGCTCAGCGCCCTTGTCGTCGATCCAGGTACCGGTCAGGTAACGGGCACCGGACATTTGCAGCGGTACTTCGACACCCAGCTCTTTCGCCCGACGGGTGAAGTTGCTGTTGGTCAGGCGGTCGGCGTAGTCATACAGACGACGCACAGCATCCTTGTTCGGGCTGTTGTCGGAAGCAGCGTCGAGCAACAGGCCGGTGATCCAGCTGTTGTCGCCACCTTCTTCCAGTTCGATGGCCCAAGCCAGCTTGTCGTCGACCAGGGAGAAGAAGTACTGACCCCACTTCTCGGTGTCCAGGTGAGTACGGGCTTCGAACTCGACCGCAGTCTTGTCCGGACCCATCAGACCCAGCAGGCCGGTGTCGCGGTAGTCGATCTCGCCACGTTGCACTTCGCCCGGCAGGAAGGTCTGAGCCCATGCCTGGTTGGAGCTGACCACCGATGCGCCGGCCAGACCCAGGAGCAATTGCTCAGGAGTCACAGAGTTGGTGCCGGTGTCGATGCTGTTGATGATCAGGGTCGGGGTGAAGTACGGCTGATCACGCCGTACGTCACGACGCCAGCGGTCTTCTTCCTGCGGCGGGCTGTAGATCAGGCTGATGTAGCCGCCGAGATTGGCCAGGCCAACCGAAGCGGTCTGCTCGCCCTTGATGACCTTGCCGGCCACGTTGACCGAGATGTCGCGACGGCGCGGAAGGCCATCGGCGCTGTGGGTCTCGCGACCGGACATGTCGACGGCGATTTCCAGGGTCGAACCCTTGCTCAACCATTCCAGGCTGAAGAACAGCTCGGGGTTGTACAGGTTGTTGTACATCGCCACCAGCGCGGTCTGCGCATAGAAGATCACGTTGCGTGCTTCGGTGCTTTCCGGCTCGGAGAAGTTGACCTGACGGGCAACAGTGCGCCAGCCGGCGCGATGAACTTCGATGTTGCGGCGGCTCTGCTCGAAGTGCTTCTTCACGATCTCGTCGACCAGGGCCAGGTAGCTCTCGGTCACGTAGTCGGAAACCACGATCGGCAGGACGTAGTCGCGATGGTTCAGGTTGATGGTGCGGGTCTGCACGTCGTCGGACAGGCTGGATTCCAGCGCCATGAAGTGGACCAGGACACGCTGGGTGCCTTGGGATTCGACCGGGTAAGCCAGGATGACCGAGCTGACTTCGACGTTGTGCTCGGAAGCTTCCAGGCCGATGACCTGGATCTTGGTCAGATCGATGGCACCAGTGCCGGCCACTTGGCGATCAGCGGAGAACCAGAATTTGGCAGCGTTGATGGCAGCGATCAGTTGCTCGCCGCTGGTACGGCGCGACATACCACCACCCAGCAGACGGTTCACGTCCAGAATGGAGTTGACGGTCGGTGCAGGGCGCTGAGGGTCGCGGCGAGATTCGGTTTGTGCTTGAGAGGATGCGTGTGCATTCTCTTGTCCGTTGGTGTTCGGCTCATTAACGGGCATGTAGGTGTACTCCTTAAAGATTGCGTTTACTAGGGCCTAGTGAACTTTGAAGCGTTGCTCCTCAGATTCACGTTGATAATGTATCTACATGAATATTTCGAATGGAATTCACATTCCCTGCTTCATCATATCTGCCCTAGGGGTTTATTTTTACCACTTGTGCGCCAGAATTACCTGGAAAAGGAAATACCCTCCCTCGAGAACAAGGTATTAACCCTGCCCGGAGCACATCTCCTATACAATAGGGGGAAGTGTGTTATTTTTTACACGATGGGATGCTTTGCCTTTATACGGGTTATCTTTTGAGACTTACCCACAATGGAACCCTTTCCATGTACACACTCTTTAATTCAGGCCTCAACATCCGGCAGACCAACACTGCTACGATGGCCTTCGATAACGTTAAACGGGAAGTACTGAACGTCCAGGTGGATCAATACCGGCGCTACAGGGCACTGAACCCAGGCTATCTAAAGAACGACCATATCCTACAACGCATCCTCGGTCAAATCGATGTTCCCTTCGATGGCGACCTGCCTGATTACTATCTGCGAGTATCCAGCATTGTCAATCGGCTAGCTGGTCAGATGGGTTTCTGTAACGGGGCGCACCATGGCCGTATCGGTAATTCCAGTAACTTCTACGGCAAAGGTATCAAAGAGATCATCATTGCCATTTCTGACGATTCCATTACACCTGCCGACATTTGGTTCAACTGGCGGAACATGAGTCCGATACGGGTGTTGTCTCATCCGGTCATGGGCTGTGGTATTGTCGAACTGGACGGCACTGGCGAGTTTAAGAATCTACCGGCTGGCGCGTGTGCGGTGCTCGAGCTGAACATACCGCTTTTGGCCTGTCAGTATCACCTATGGCGAATGGCCACTGCTAATGGCGTTACAGGCGGGGCAGTTCAGCCGACTGCGCACTTCTTGACCCAGGTCATCATCCCCAACATGCTAGTCAGTCATTTAGACGTGGCTATTATGAACAGCGTCCATAGTCTCCTAGGTTCAACTGATTACGTTCTCCTCGAGAGCGACATGCCGTTCTACCTGGCGGACTTCTACCCAAGGATTGAGAAAGCCCTCAGGGACATCGTTGAGAAGTTCTCATCCCAGACACATACGTACATGGACATCCTCTCAAACATCCCAGTGATCGGCAAAGATAACCTATTGCAGGTAGTCAGAATGCCGGACATCGCCTATACTAACCAGGCTGTCTGGGCATTGATGATTGCGCGGCTTCCAGTGATCGCCATGTTGCTGAGATTCGATTACGTTAGCAATAACCGGAAGAATGACGCTGACCGCAATAGGATCTCACGCAGTCTGAAAGAAGCGGAAAGCGGTAAGTATCTTGTTAACCAGATCCCCGGTGACGTTGCGGATTACGTAGCCAGTTACATCGAAACAAACATAAAAGCATACCTGTAACGGCATAGAGGGGAGCGGAAGCTCCCCTCTATGCCATGTCATTATAGACTACGGGCTCCCTTTAACGCATCGATCAGATTAACAACCGCATCGCGGACCGAGTCATCTATCCCTTTACACGTACTGGCCGTTGTTTCCAATATGGCCAGAAGGTTGACCTTATTTCCCGAGATCTCCGCCATAACGTCCTCGCTGTTAATGACCTCCACAGCTAACACATTGAGAAGCCCCGTGGTATTACTCGCGATGATGCCATCCGTAGTTGTTATGTCTGACAACGTCGTCAACACAACTTGTTTTCTGAAAGGTAATACATTACAGACGGGTGGTTTAGAAACATCCATGGTATTCACCAGTAAATTTCATCGTCTTCCTCTTCTTCATGGAGGTAGTCGATATCGTCATCTTGCTCGATGGTGCTGTTGGCGTCGGTGGCTTCTGGCTGGAGGTTAATCTCACCAGATGGCGTATAGATGTCGCTAACCAATCGAACGTGTTTGGAATCAACCTGGAAGACGCCACAGGATTCCAGAATCATGTAGAACGATTCTAGGATCTCATAGGTCAGTCGACGTACGTCGATCATGCACATGACTTCCTCAGGCATGCCTATTCCAGAAAGGATGGACAACGGTAGATAAAGTGTACCGATCTTATCCCGACCCGTCATGACATGGTAGTGTTTGAGTCGCGCTGCAAAATCAGGATCGATCTTCTCGACAGCGGTGAACCAATTCTGCATGTCGGTCTTGTTATTGATCGCAAGCGGCACCTTAATGACAGTGTAGGGTGGGTGCTCCACTGACCCGTATTTGGGTGAGAACACTTCCTGCCACATCAGGTAGTGCTTGTAGTTCGTCTTCTCCTTATATGGATTTTCTTTATCCATGTTGGCGTAGGATTCCTGAATTTGAGATGTCTTCAGGTATTTGTGACCGCCGTTCTTGATTGAAGTGTAGATGTCCTGTTCGTGCGTCCAGACTTTATGATACAGTTCTTCCAGGGTGAACTGTCGGTTCTGGTCAGCGCGGGTCATGACCTCTTTCATAAGGGTCTTGGCAGCCTTGATGATGGCGACAGGGACCGATGAAGAACGAAGAGCAACGCCCTTAATCTCCATTTCATAATCCTTGTACACGTTACCTTCACGGCAGCTCATAAACGCGTAATAGTGTTTTGCTCGACTTGTCAGGGTGAAGACAGGGAACGCGTATTCGTTCTTCATCGTCAGACGGTGGATGTCTTCCTTGATAACCCCCATGTTTGTGGATAACTGAGCCAGTACGTGAATAATGCACTGGCACGCAATGTACGTGGTGGCATACCAGATACCGTCGCCTTCTTTGGTACGGTTTTCATCACCCGTATACCATGTTACCCAATCCTGCGTTGTAAAGATGGTGGAGTCGGTGTCTGATGCCAACACCACGCGACGCAGAATGCCTTTGATGTTAGCAACCGACGGAGCCATCAAAACAGGTGTCAAGAACACACGAATGAATTCGAAGTTGCTCTTTAGAACAGACTGGATGTTGAGGGCGGTGCGGGCAACGTGCAGGAGTACGTCGTCCATACCTTTCTTCTTCATCGAGTCGAAGTCTTCGCCCTTCGTGAACTCAGCATTTAGATAGGTGGCCAAGACCTTAGTATCGTCGTCGATTGTCTTGCCTTTGAGCAGTCCGAATGGATCATCGATTTGGGTCGTGTCTGCCATCGGATCGTACTTGATGAGGCTGTCCATGAAGCCACGTACGAAGGCATCATTGTAACGGGCTATATGGTACAAGTCGCCAGTATAAACAACAATGGCGCGCTCCAATGGGGTCATACGGACGATGAAATCCACGATCTTCTGGAACTGGATCTGATTGCGCCAATACAGGTCAGTACTGCGCCGAATGCAGTCGGCTGTCTGCTCGACACTCGGGTAAACAAAGCCACATTTTTCCATGGCTCGTTCGAATACGTCATGTGGTTGACTCGTCACCAATGCACACATGTTCGCAATTGTTACTTTAGGGCTGTGGTAGTGGCGTGACCCAGCCAGAAGCTTCTCGTTGTTAGCATTGCCATAACCCGTGGCCGCCCTGCACATGGACGTCAGGCTGGAATGGCCTGATTTCACATACAGGATATTTCCAGTGAACCCGTGCATGCCGGAAAGCGAGTTGATCGCGATCTTCTTGGCGTTCTGCTCAGCATCCTTGATCTTCTCAAGTACGAAGTCTTCGCTGATCTTGGCAACGAACATCTCGTGTTTAGCTTTCTTGCGGCCATTGATGCCAGATTCAACGAATTTAGCTGAAGGTGACTTAAGAACCTTTGGATTCTCGTAGCACACCATCGACGGTGAAATGATGCGATCGGTATCGACCACAGTCTTCACATAGTTCAGGAGAGTCATCTCATCCTGAACCCGATTACCCGGACTGTCCTGGCGAAGGATCAGCATGTTGGGATCTTGCATTGGAAAGCTGCCTCCAGTAGACAGCGTTCGCTTCATGAATTTCGTGCAACTGTCGTCTGGTTGCGAAGTCATACGTTTCAGGAAAAACACATTCTGCTTGAAGTAACCTTTCAGCAGGTCAAGGTCGCGTACATAAGCGTCCTTCGGGAGTACAAAAGGGTTCTCCATTGTCACTATGTCCTTAACAGAAAAGAAAAAAATAAAGGAGTAGCTCATATAGAGCTACTCCTGGTTTTTATTCACTCTCAGTCACGACATAGACTAAAGAATCGTGCTCACGCATGCCATAGAAGTCTGTCAAATAGAACCAACGGTCATTGCGAGAGAGGATCTGATACACCTCCCAGAATCCTCGCGGATGGTCTAAATTCAAATAGAACTTGTAGACTTCATCCAGGACATCGTTGACAAGACCCTCATCGAAATCGTCATAAAGCGTGTCAGAGACCGATTCTGACAATGACACGTTCTGCATTTCTTCGTTGAGGGCAATGTCGACCAGGGTATACGGAGTGAGTACCGATAAGACCGAATCGCTTTCTTCGCCGAGGGTTGGGTAACGGCCCTCCAGCTGATTTATTTTATCCGTGAATCTACCGTATCGCTCGAAGAAATTATCGTCAAAGGTGAACAGGAGTGTATTATAGTGCCCACTCCCGAATACCATTTTGTCTTTAAGCTGAGGCTTCAGTCGCCCCGACCTGCTCAATCTTAAACTCGATGCCATTTTGAAGTAGCGCCTGTCTAACAATGTTTTCGATACTGTCGGTGACACGGTCGATGGTGACGACTAGCTTACGACTGGTCACCACCTCGATGGTTTCGTGTTTGATCCACGGGACACCGATGATCTCGATCTCGCCGTTACCATACCGCAGTTTCACGTAGTTATAGGAACTTGCCGATTCAGGCAGCCCTGTGATGTAATTCCTGGCCTGTGTGTGTTTGGCACGCACGTCGCTCATCAGGGATGCGGTATCCATGTCAAGGATAGCCACCACCGACACATTGCGTCGGTTGGTCCCCAATACACCAGGCGCTGCTGTGTCGAAGTTAACAACAGAGCCAATGTAATCTGTAATGTTCATCGGTGTAGCTCCTCGATGATTAAGATGAAAGTACCTTCAGTATCGATGACATCTAGGTCCACCCAGGCGTATTTAGCGCCGTAAACGATTCGGAATGCTGGGTCGTTCCGAATCTTGTTTACCCATTCCTGCTCGGCATTTTCTTCCATCCCTCGGAAGAAGAACGCTGCCATGATGAGGTTACTGATGTATCGCCGCAGTGACCTCGGCAATTCCATTGTGTCCAATGGAACATCTGGGTCCAATGCGTAAAATACCTCCGGCAACAATTCAGCGATTGTTGTAGAAGCACTGATGATTCGCATGATGTTCCTTCTTACTGCGTCACAACGATGATAACGTCATCAATCTCCGAATATGCCGTATGGCAGACTCGGCGCCTATCCAATCCAGGCATTGCTCTATCTAGCGCACAATAGAGGTTGATCATAGCATTCCTCAACGCTATGTGGTCTTCGTTCTCGACCATGACCTTACTGCTGCCGTTTGGACTCGGGATGAATGTTGGTGGGTACATAGGCAGGACGAACTCGTCAACAAACATTTCACCGCGTCTGGTCCAGTCACGATAATGGACGAAGATCTCGTCTATGTCGTACGAATGATCCATGACGTGTGAAAGATCATTTATAAACTCCCTGTAGATTCCGTCTCCTCGGATTAGTATTGTTCTCTCGGCCATCGGATATCCTCACTATGACTGTACCGTCTGTCGGATCCAATCCGAGCACGTCTATGATAAGATTGTCTAACCTGCCGTAATTACGCAGGTATTCTACATAGACATCTAGAGTTTCTACTAGGGGTTCGAATGCCTCTTCCACATCCATGAGTATTCTTTCCCACTGGATTTCCCGTCCTGCGGTGGACATGTGTTCTTTTTTGTACGTGTGCCAGTACATAGTCAGTTCGGCATAACGTATTGAAATACTGCCGGTCAACAGGCCACGCAATGCAGCTTCTATACACGGGACCAGTAGTTGCCGTGGCGTTCGTTGAGAGAGCTGCTGGTCGAGTGGTAATACCAAGGTCAACGGAAGGACCATCTCACTTCTTGGGTTTGATCTCGATGAGGGCCCAGTCATTTTCTTTATCGACCTCGAGTATTTTCAAGTTCTCAACATTGTCCTTGGTGATAAACCGTGAGTTGGCCTCTATCATGTCAATGATGGAGGAGAGTGCTTCATTGATCTCAGTCTCTTCCGAGTAGGGGAGTCTGGAATCCATCATGGGGGTCGGAGGAAACCGGTCTGTCAAACGAGCCATAAACTCAGAAGCTAGATATTCGAACATCTGCTCCAAGGTGAGTCCAGTCGCTTGACATGCCCTTAGGGCTGTCGTCAGGAACGCCCCATCCGCTTCCAAGGATATCATGACTTTGATTCTTGGAGGCTCTGATGAAAATGTACTCGTCTTCTGGTGAGAATGTGACCCTAATGAGTTTATAAGAGTTTGTATTTTGGCCTGTGCCTGCGGGCTCCAGTTTATCTGTCGTTTCATAGTACACCCTGAGACCGGTTATCATTGTTTCGCAGGTGGCATATAAGTGTTCCAGCCATGCGACTATATCGGACGCATTATCACCGTAGTTCTCGATCAAGTCTTCTGCAAAAAAGCTATCGTCAAAAACAAAATACGCCACGGCGGCATAAAGCATTGCAGAGGCGCCGATGAGATCAAGTAACTTCCTCCCTGATTCATCGAACGCCTTTTCTTTGCTAAGAGTTAAAACGATTGAGGTCATCCCATTCGACATCGTGAGAAAGCTCCAGAAGTAAGTCTCCGTGTTCATACAGTACGGCTTTGCAGTTTATTTTCAATCCTGCCATGACGCCACGGAGTTGGTCAGTGACCATGTTGGATATTTCTTCTAAATCGGGGATGTAGAGTTGTTGGACGACTTCAGGCGTAAGCTGAAGCCACTTTCTTGCGGCTGCGGTTTCCATAATGTCGTGCACGGTAAGTCCACAGTTTATGATGTCCAATAACGATACATCAAGTCCGATAGAGCGCAGGACGTCCTGCATCTCAACTAGATCGCCATGATCGATAGGGGACTCGATCATGGCGAAACGGACAGTCCGCGGACCATTACTCATAGTCACTTTGGTAACCCTGTACGAGCTACCCCATAAGCTATACGAGTCCTTCAAATGCTCGACGGTAGCGCGCCGGAAGGTAATCACCTTGTGACTCAGCATGTCGATACTCTTCAATGAGCGTGTTGATAACTGGCTTCTTAGGTTTCAACCGGGAATCTATAACGATTGTTTCCTTTGAAGTCTCGTACTCCAAGACAGTGAAATGTGTAGACTTATTGACGTAACCTCCTACAAGTCTCACAAACATTTCTACCACAATGTCAACAGGAGCGTAATTTTCCAGTCTGTCACCAATGCCCTTGAGTGCAGCATCGATGAGCGCGCCATCCTGCGAATGGTTGTAGCTATCGCAAAGCCGACTAATCATGTTGGTGACGTCGGTTGAGAAGTGCTGACCTAACTGGTCGGCCAGCATTTCATGGATGAACGATTCGAGTCCTGATGTAGACACCAATACAGGCAGCATGACGCGACTCCATATCAATGACGTTTAATGGCTTCGTCGAAAATGCGCTTAAGTTCAATACGCACTGGTTCAGATGTGCTCGCCTTAAACGTCTTGGCGACAAACTGAGCAATGACGAGCTCTACCTCATCGATATTCTTGGCTGTGATATGTCGAGGTGGCAGGAGCTCCTTAAGCTTCGCATTGGATTTACGCAACCTAACCAGACCGATATCATCGTTTATGGTGATGACGATATCTTCAGAATTAGAGCTGTGGGAGAACGTTATTTCTTTATTCTTGAGGTATTTACTAATGCCTCCCGTAACCATGTCCATGATGAGGACCATGGATAGGAAATGATCGTCAAGTTCATCACAGAGATACTCGACGTCTTCCTCACTCATCTCCGAGATAGGGTAACCCAACACCTCCAACATGCGACCCATTGGGTCTGCGTCGTCGCTGGCCATGTGAGGGATGGTGGTGCAGATATAGTGCGTTGCGAAAGCGGCAGCCGCATTAATAATGGTCTCGGACTCTCGCCCGGATTCTAGTTTGTGACCACTTGGCCAATCCTCTAGACTATCAGTTATAAAGCTGACCAGGTCAGAGATAGGCAGACTGATAAGACGCACGGGTCAACTCCTTAGCACAGGTTTCTGTAAGCAGATCAAAAGGATGTCCTTGTCCATTACAACTGAAATAACGAACATCCGCAACATTCCTACAATGGTCTCAGGTATCGTAATATGGAATTCCAATCCATAGTGGGCAGCGAGGGTCCGTATATCGTGATACTGTCCATGTAATGAAGTGCACTGTGGAATGTCGCTGACGATCGACAGACCTAGTTTTTCGACTAGATCTCTCTCGACAACATACTGCGCTGCAAGAGGCGAAAAGCACCCCTCGGTACCTAACATCTCCATTAGGTCAGAAATGTCGAATATAAAGCCCCTAGGGCCCTTAAAATTGATGTCCATGGCTCCCCCTACACGATATGTCGGGGAGTTATTTATTTACTTGAAAAAATAAGCCTAGAGAGCAGGGTTGTCCTGCTCTCTATTTTGACGTCAGCTAAAACTGGTGTTAAAGCCACCGTCTGGATTCACTTTGTTGAGTGCCGGACCATGCTTATCAAAGTCGTAGCGTTCTTCTTCAAATTGGTCATGCCATTCGCCGTGTTTACAACGGTGACACTCATAACCAAGCGAAGTTTGCGGGGTTGCGAAAATAGAATCGACACTTTGGCAACGCTCACACTCGAAAATCGAGCACATACCTGTTCTCCGTTAAATAAATGTGGCCATGGCAGCCATTGCGTTTTTCCAGACCGCTCGTTTGTACTTGACTTTCATAGCGAGCGAAGCATTGTTGTAACGTTGTCGAACATTGGCACCACCAATGTCCAGCTTCATCTTGAGAGCGAGTTCAGAAACCTCTTTACTCGGTTCCATTATCAGGTTTTCTCCTGAGGCGAGGCGCGGCAAATAGCGACGTTACCTTAACTTCACCTGCGGCATTGCTTCTGGAGACCATGAGAGGCATCCAGGCCGCAATGACGTCTGCTTCAGTCTTATCCTTGTCGACCACCCACTGATAGACACGCTCCAAGCCATGGCCCTCACGTACACGAACTTCACCACATTTTCGATTGCGAATGAACACAACCTGACTGATGTCGAAAAGAGTTACCTCTTCGATAGGTGATACCGGTACGAAACGATTGTACATGAGGCGATCACGCAGAACCATGTAGTGGATTGTATTGCGGAGTACGGTTCGCCGAATCTTGGAGATCTTCCGATGGTGGCTGGCGTCCTTGTTTTCACGCATCTTATCCTTTAGACGCTTGCCAGCGTAACCTAGAAGCAGATCGTCTTCGTGGAACTTCCCAGTGAAGGCGTCATTGTAGTTCTTGTCCGCACGGCGCGCATAATCCATGAGCTTGTACAGATAGGTCATGCGTGCTGGCGTTCCACGATGTGGGTAGTTACTGCCTTGGCGTTGTAGATTACGCCATAACTGCAAACGGTAGCGCTCCACATTTTCTTTATAGCTCATGTCACGCTCCATAATTAACAGGGATGAGAACACGCCGCTGGCCGGATTTAACAGGCTGGTCAGGCGTTACGTCGTTGTATTCGTAGATACCGATGACTCGATTGTCTTCGGTAACGTACGCGTAATCACAGTCAGGAAGCTGGCGGTTGGCATTACACGCATCTAGCGCCTCAATGGTCGAAGGATACGGAGGACTGGTTTGCAACAAGCGCTTTACAGAATACTTCTCAATTTCGTTCGGCATGAACTAACTCCATTTATTTAAATCGGTATCGAGGTAAGCGTGAAGTTCCCCGATGGTATCGAACGAGTCCACTTCGGGAGGATATAAGAAGCGTAACTCTTTAGCATCGGCCGCCGCCACAATCTGGTCGTAACGACGAGCCTTATCTTGAAGAACCTCCAACTCAGTGAATGGGCTAGGAAGAACCCAATCTGGAATCGATGCGGCCTTTTGACGATCGTGGACCACGATGGTCTTGCCGTCGATATCCAACATACCTGCCACATGGTAGGTAACGCCGTCCATCCCGACTACGCGGTACAGTGCCATTGCTACGATACGGTCGGCATGGTGATTAATCATGTCCTGGACGGCCGAAGTGAGTGTTGACAACGACGGGTCTTTCGAGTCGGCTATGTGCTGGGCCAACTCAGAGATCTGTGCCATCGTGACAGCGCCGTGGATCAGGAAAAACTTCATCAATAACTCCTCGAGATGACTGCGTCGAATGACGCAGTCACACCCGGCTGGTTAGAAGTGGATGTCAGTCGGGATCTCGCCCTGACTCGTATGGAATTCGGTCAGGGACTTGGCCTTGGCTTCTGCCTTAGCCAATGTGTCGGCCGGATAGAACTCGATCTGGAGGGAACGCCAGCCATCTTTGCACTGGTCGTACATTTCCTGGAACTCTTCGTTTTCGTGGGTGCTATATTCCAGCTTATGGTTGTTCAGCTGGACGGCGTAGTCAACGTCTTCCCCGTAACCAATGATGTTCAGGTCGGGTTCGTCGGGGTTGAAGATGCGAAACGCGCCGAGGCGATGGGGGGCCACTTTGAAGTCGGGGCTGTGGATTTCGTCGAGCCATGCCGGTATGGGGAAGTTGGCGTTGTAACGGTACTGTTCGACATTCTCTTCGAACACCGTGATTTCGGTTGCCTCTGGCCAGTAGACCAGAAGGTCTGCCTCAGACTCGACGTACGCCATCAACATGTTGGCGTCATCCGACATGCGCACAACCCAATACGGATGGACCAACGGCCAGGCGATAGGACGAGAATCGTGGACATAGTTCTCATCATTCAGATGACGAGGTGGGACGGGGGACAGGAAGCCAACGCGTTTGAGCAGGGCATTGCCGAAGGCCGGTTTGTAAACGAATGCGTCGAGTTCATGAGAACGTTCGATCAATTCGTACATCGGCTTGCCGTCGGTATCGAGGATGACGCCCTTATCGGTAATGGTATTTTGCATGATTGTCTCTCCTGGTTAAATATAGATGGTCTGTTAAATCGAAACGGCATAGGACTGTGGGAGTATCCCCACAGTCCTTAGCGGGTTTAGAACACCATGCCGGTGTCCGATATCTGGTCGTTGTTGCCCAGGAAGCCGACCACTTCGGAGGTAGTGCGCTTCTGCATATCGATTTCTTTTTGCAGTTGCTGCACGTGCTCACGGAACGTGCTGAGCGTGCCGTTCTCGATGCCGAAGAACAGGCTGGAGTTGAACTGGGCGATGTTCGGCATGATGCCATAAGTGCTGTACGGTACGAAAGTACCAGGCACCTCGTCGTTCTTCTCACGCAACAGGTACGCCGCCGACAAACCACAATTGGCCATGGTCTTGTCGAAGTACTCGACGTTGTCAGTTACATGGATAAGAGCCATTTGCGAGACAGCAACGGTCGACTGCGTGAAGTCGAAGAACGAGCGCAGGTCTGCGGTGTCCAGGCCGTGGTTACGACGCGAGCAGAGCACAGACAGGGCCGAGATCAGGCCATGGGCTTCGCGATCGACATCGGCGTCGGAAACACTGCGACTGGCGTTGAAACCCAGGTGCATGACAACCGGTTTCTGGGACACTTTGGCGATGTGGTCGAGCGTCTTGACCGAAGCAATGGTATTCTCGGCATTGCGCAGGGATTGCTTGGCGCCGATGACCACGGCGATGGCCAGATGGCCGTCTTCGAGCAACTGCTTCAGGATCAGAGGACCGGCGACCGAACCAGTACCGCCGGCCAGGGTGAAGATCACGATGTTGACATCGCCCGGTGCGAACTTGCGCAGGATGTCCGGAACGTGCTTGGCGATGGTCTTGTCGTTGCTGTTGCGGATTGCGCCGGAACCGTCGAGGTCGGTGAACAGCCAGGTACGGTCGACCAAGCGGTCTTCGAGGTTGGAATCGGAGGTGTCGACGAAGCAGACTTCGATGTTGGCCAGGTCGGCAGAGTGACCAGTTTCCAGATACTCTTTGCCGATGTTTACGCCACCGCCACCGCAGCCATAGATACGAACTTTGCCCACCGGGCGAGTGCTGAGACCTTGAGACATGTGTTTCTCCTTACTGGGTTGTTTGGGTTGCTTTGAAGTTGATAGTCTTACATCTTGATGCATGAATAATGTATCCTTGAATAAAATTCCATTATCCGACTAAGGCCATGGCATTCAGCCATAACCCATCATGTGTACTGTTATTCGTAATATTATCGGAAGAATCGATAATTTAATTTAAGGAGTTTGCGATGGACCTTTTGACGGTTGCCTTAGATAGGGTGAAGTTCGAGATACCTCGAGAAGTACTTCGTTATACCTTTTCACCGACTCGTTACGACCCCACAAAGGATGGACTGGTTCGAGACTTCAGTACTGGCATCACTACCGATACAGTCATTCGTCGTCAGGTGATTGAAGCCCGTGTGCTCGTGGATATGGACCTCTCATCTGGGGTCGAGATCTTCGTCCCATTGGACAATGCTGAAATAGAGCGCGTTGACAACTGGACGCTTATCTACCGTATCCCTAAAGAACTGACACAGGGCCGTAGCATCACCGAGGTATACGGTGTTGGTTACGGCCAGGGGTTCTCACTGGGCAATGGTGGTTCGATTGCTACGGATCGTTCCATTGTTCTGGAGGCTACGCAAGGGGTGATCCAGTCTAACATCCCTTGGACTCAACTGCAGACAGCTTACTGTACGCTAGTGGCAGACAATACGGTGATGGTCACCAACATGGCTCGGGTTCCGGGCTTAGCCTACCTGCGCTGTCTGGTGAGTCATGATCCAAACCTGTCGAACATCCCGCCTAGTTTTGCCGATCCCTTTACGGAGTTGGTCATCCTGGCAACGAAGGCATTCATCTACAACCGCGCTATCATTGAGTTGGATGAGGGTGCCATTCGAGGCGGTGCTTCGTTAGGTCGTATCCGTGAGATCGTGGACTCGTACGCAGACGCCAACGTGATGTATAAGGAGCACTTCCGTGACAAATGGCGTAAGGCTGGGGTGATGGCAAATAAAGACCAGTATCGCAGACTACTACGCTATACAGTGGGTGGAAAACGTTAAAATTGAAGCGATGTGACATAATGGGGAGAGGGGCATTCGCCCCTCTCCCCTATGTGCATGTTACGGCGTGTATTCGAATAACTCACTGAAAGGAGTTGACCCCCTTATCAGTTCCAACGGATACTGCCAGGTACATGACCATTGTCAATAGCGATCTTACTACAGATCGCCACATGGACGAAATGAAGGGCCAACACGACTGCAAACATATCGAAGGTACTGCACAGTACGAACAGCAGTGCAAATGTACCCATCAGCTCACAGAACCGGTTACGGCACGTCTGGCACAGGACCTCGATATAGGCCTCACCCATCCCGTAGAACGCTCCTCTGAGTGTCCTCTCGAGCACGACATGGGCTACGTAGGGACTCACCATACCCACGACCAGGATAGCGATCAGGATTGTTTCAATTACAGCATGCATTATTCATACTCCCCATCACTCGGTTCCAGTTGTAGTCGATCGTCGTCGAGTAGACCCAGCGCTTCAGCCAGCTCCTTCACCCGACCTTCCATGTCCACTTTCACTTTACTCCCTTCCACAATCAGTACAGGGATGCCCTCGACAGCATCGTCCGGCTTACCCTTGTAGTAAAACCGTACGACAGGCTCACTGCCGTGGATCTTTACAGCAGACACCGGATCACCTGTACCCATCTGCTCATCGTCTGCTTCCATGGACGCATGATCCATCGGTAACACCACTACCCGATGGCCTAGGTCGGTGATGGCCTCGATGCCTTGCTTGAGGTTAGCATCCCAGTCCCCCACCATCAGTCCTACAGTAGGGGCGGTAGGTTCACCATGAGGGGATAGGACATCTTCCAACGATACGAACGGGTACATAGATCACCATTTGAATGCGGCGGGTTGTTTAAGCGATAACATGTCGGCAGAGAGATTCTTCGCTTTGGCATACTCGGCAAAACTTATCGGGGTCACTTTGTACTTATCCATGGCGTCCCATTTAGCCAACATGGCAGGATCAGGACCCTCTATCATCCAGCAGCCTTTAGTCAGCATAAACCCTTTACCTAACAACAGTCCCTTAGGCGTCATGACTTCAATCATCATTTTGATCTCATAGTCCGGTTCGCTGTTAGTGCGAGTCAGTATTTTCATCTCAGGCCAGAATATCTTTGCAACAATATCGCCTCGATATTCACGGGTATTCTGCGTGTACGTCACCAGCCAGTGTTCATCCGAGTTCTCTTGATCAAACAACAACTTGGTATTTGGCTTTACCGCGTACTCGTAGCCGATGTCGTATAGGTACCAGCCATTCTTAAACTTCTTATCTTTTAGTTCAGGCCAAAGCATGTCACCCCATGCCGCCATATACCCCACAAAACACCCTAATACACTGGTGGCTACAGACACACGAGGCACCGTAATGTTTTCTTTCAATGACGCTCGGCGAGTGACGAATGGAGTAAACTTTTTAATTCCGCCATCTAGTGATAAATGGTACATGGGTCCAGCTACATGCACTGGAACGAACGATACACCATTGCGGATATTGCCTGGCTGTAGACTTAGCCAGTGTTTGATCTTCTCATTCGATTCCATGACTAGTTTACCTTGACCATTGACTATACATTACCGGACTTTCAAAATAAAAAACAGAGTCAGTGTCTAACTGGAGAATCTAATCCAGTTTTTATTAAAAGATAGGACATATTGAGTGTAACGATTTACCGTTACTATACTAAGTGAGGCTTCGCCTCACTAGAAAGGCCCATGTGCTGTCTTCCTTCCGGTCGAGTAATCTCCCTCCAGAAAGCCATCCCACGCAGTTATACCCTACCTACCCTATCCCCCAGATTGATTCCTCACTCCGTTCGTCATCAATCTTACCCCCTTTCCCTTCCTTCCCAGAAAAAAGTATAAGACTGATCATACTATAGAGACAGACCCGGTAAACAAAAAAATAAGAGACCACTGCCCTGTCAAGGAGGCAGTGGTCTCTATACTCAGTGAACGGTACAGCGGGTAACTTCAAAGCTATCAATCACGTCGTAAATAGCATTAGCATGCCTATAGCTTGTCAGTGGGTACAACATCACCAACTCAGACGTATTCGCCAACTGCGCATAGATCAGGCCATCTTTATAGATGTAGCTGAAGTCGATACCTTCATTCTCCAGCAGGTTGTAAATGTCAGACCGGATATTGCGAAGACGCATCAATACTTCTTCAGGCGATAACTTATACTTGAATGACCGTTCGTCATAACCGATCAAAAGTGACATGATACCTTTAACACACCGTGCCGCCAGTATCTCATGACGGGCCCTGACGATGTGCGGTATATTTGCATTATCTACACGTGCTTCGTAATCGGCAACAATACTCTTGAAATCACGGACGATCTCGGTTATCACGTTTTACTCCTAGAACAAAAAAAGATCCCTGGGCACCGATTGCGAAAGCAAGGGGGTGCTGCAACCGGCTCAGGCTCAGCAGGGATCTTGAAGGGGGGTGTCAATCTTTCAATTTCATAACCAGGTAATAGATTTTGGAATCCAGTGCTGGCATTTCGTGCTTGGGTTCTTTACCTGCCGTGAACATGTTGACGCCGTTCAAATGGCAGATGTTGGCACGGTTGCGGATATCGACGACTCGCGAATGTTCATTGAAGCTTTTGAACAAACGGTTCTTGCTGAGACCGATCGACAGCTGGAACGTACTGCGGTCGTATGCAACCTCACAACCGATGGCCTCGAGGCGCTCGATAACAGCCAGGAGATCACCCGCATCGAAGTTTGCCTTGACTTCCTCATAGATCTTGGCATATGCCGGATGTTCGGCGACGACAGCACGGAAATCGCTCTGAAGCCCACCATCGATGTATTCGTGAGCGATCTGATAGATACGACTGCTGAGCGTACCTTCAAGTTGAACGGCACGTGCTTCCACACCTACCTCCTTCGCGTTACCCAGTTCTTCACTGTCCATGACCGCCTCCAGTCCAGAGAGGTCAATGAATGCATCGTTACTGTCTGCAAGATGGTTGAGAACAATGGTAGGAAGCGTATTTTCTTTAATGGTCTGCGCTTGCATCATGGTCACTCCGTTGGTGCGGGTTATGGATTGAGTATAGCTATATTGTCCGCTTTATTCTCCTCTACAATGTAGTATTGAATTATTTTCGAATCGACCTATCGCTATGAATCTCTGCAACTGTTTATCAACAGGATAACCAACTATGTCAGGCACCACACCCACAGTGAAGTCAATGTTTGATGAGGCCGGTGCGCACATCAATATTGATAGGAACTTCCTCCGTCGCCTGCAGACCTATCGCCAGAACTTTGCCAATAAGAATGATGACCACGTCGCTTTCTTCGGTGGTCACCTGATGGGTGTGCAGGATGTCCGTTTTACCAAGACAGATCGACTTGAGTGGTTCGCCAACGTACTCGACATTGACGATGCGACCCTCCAGGACGATCTGTATACACTGAAGACTCTGGTACCGGATCCAGCCAAGGTACGTTACGTCTCAACCGATGTAATGAACCTCTCGTGCCTGTGGGTTATCCATGCTATCACCCGCAGTAAGTTATCGGAGTCTGATAAACACTCGGGCATGATAGATGCACTCCTGGTTCTACAATATAAGTTCATTACATCCATTCTTACCTACTGGTTCCCCAACCGAGCCGATGAAGCCGTTGCAGTGGCCACGTACGCACGGCTGCCAAAGAAGTACAAGCTCAAAGAACTTGGTTCATGGGGAGCGCTGCTTCAATATCGTGCTGAACAGACTATTGACAAACGCTCGCCCCACTACATCAACAAGACATTCCAGAACTTTGACGACGATTACGATATCATCTACATGGTGAACGATATCCAAAGTCGAATCAAGGGGTATCTGCGGAATATCCGAGATGAGTTTGAAATTGTTCGAAAGGATCCGACTGCCGTGATCCGTACGAATTCAAATACATCTGTGAACATGGATGGCGAGATAGTCGTTAAGAACAAGAAGAACATGTACGCCACATACCGTCGTTACATCGATGAGGTCATGGCGGACCGCAATAGCTTCATCATCCGCGAGCTCACTGAAATTGTGGCAGGATGCATGCCGAAGTTACCTTACCGTAACATGTTGGAATGCCTCGAGTACATGACCCGCAATTCATCTAAATTGAAGGGCGATCCCAATGTGATAAAGTTGACAGACCTGACACTTGAACACCTGTTCGACTTCATCGCATCCAATCGCGCATCATTGAATATCAACGACATCGCTACCATGTTGACAAAACTACGTAACCTTTACACCGCATCACGTGCTAACAACGATCTCCTTCTGGAGATGCGTACGGTGGGTGAAAAAGTAGTACGTAAGTCGGTTAAGACAAAGAACGATGCACTGGTGGCGTCTATCAGGACAGGTGCTATCCTGTACCTCGTTCTCAGAACAATCACCATGAAGCATTACCAGAAGTGACTCGGCATATAGGCGGGAGTGATCCCGCCTATATGCCGTTAGACTACAACTAATGTATTACGGTCGATGACAGCATTGCGCCGTTGGCTCATGTTGATGTTGAGAGGCTTCTCAAAGTCAAGACGCTTACCAGGCCCGAAGTTACGGTCGATGATTATTTTCTTTTCCCGACTGCTCTCTTTGATCTGGTCGATTGACGTAATCCCGTCCATGTCAAACTCATCGTCAACCTTGCTTACAAGAAGATCCAGCTTCTGCTGTAACTTAATGCGTTCAAACGTGTTACGTTCGTGATTTAGGGCTTCGCTGATACGACCTATTTCATCGCGTACATTTTGCTGTGTGTCGTAACGACGTTGCTCCTGCCACGTGAGTTTATGTTCCGCCTCATACACACGACGTTTGATCTCACTGACAGTGATGCCATAGTGATCAAGGTTGCGGCCATATGTAAGGAACCAATGGCACAACAACCAACTGATGACGTGGTCATCGTGACCAGATGAGTCATGGTCGATTCGGCCGTTACGTTCCACCAGTCGACCGAGCTCGCTTTGAAGCTTGGCGTCACGGACAACACCACCTGACTTCTTGGCCGCCTCTTGGAGAACCGGGCCGTAGATGATTTCGCGCAATTGGCTGTTCGTCGGAAATCCGAAGTACTTGCGATAGGACCTGTAATTATCCCTGTCGCCTATATATTCGTTATACCGTCGTCTTGCATCAGGCGATTCATCTTTTGCATCTACCAGCGTAGAATAGATGCGTTTAGCCGGATCGACTTTGAAGTTAGGGAGTGTCAGCAGCATCGTGTCTAGAATGCCGATCCATGTGGACTTCGATTCAGGAATGACCGTTATTGTTGGGAATCGAACAATCAGTTTAGCCAACCACATTGCAAATGCAGTCAGGTTGGAATCGTTCACCGTCCAACACCCAACGACCTCCAGAGTGCAGATATCGACGATTACACCCGTGATGTTATCTCGACCCACTGCGTTGGAGGTATCGACCCCCATGACCAATTGCCGCCGACCAATGCCCGTCATTACCTCTTCTTTGGTGATGTACCACCGAATGGAGTAATGGTCCACCTTATCAATTTCCAAGTATGCCGGCTTGGTGACACTGCCATGGATCTTACGTAGGGCATCTTTAGACAACGGGTTCCTGGCGTTACCAGTGGTCCATTCATTCATGTAGTCACGACGTACACCATCTCCCGTCTGACGCGATTCAGCAATCTTCTTCTTCAACCACCCGTCGGTCTGACCTAACTGCTTGTGGTTGAACGTGCCGTTAATGAGGATTGCTTCCTTGTTACGACATTGCTTACGAATGACCTCATAGAGCTCATTGGTGTCAGCACAGTCGTAGAATGCATCGTTCCACTCGGCACCACCTGTCATCAAGTCGTACGCGTACGCACCTTCTGGTGTATCAAGCTCACCTGCAGTGGTGGTGAAGATGTTTCCATATGGCAGGCCGTTACGGGCAGCTTCTTCACGAGCAGCACCACCACCTGAGAGCATTACACCAAGGGAGATATGCACGTTCTTAAGGAACGCAATTTCGTCCACGTGGTTGTAAGGGGTGGTCAAACCACGACCTAGGTTACGCGCGGCTTCCTCGTCCTTCTGAGGAATGTATACCACCATCCGATTACCCTGTGAGTAGTTGGTGAACTCCTTCTGGTTGTCGGTGTCTTTCTTGGTAATGTTGACCAGATACTTAGGTAGTAGGATACGCAACTTTTTCAAGCGTGCGATGTGTTCTTTAAACAAGTCGCCTTTTGTAAACAAGTTGGCACGGGAGTTACGGGCGCCGAATACCTGATACCAAACTGAGATACCGTCCGAGTTAAGCGATTTACCCGTCTGACGGATCTGTACAAGAAAATAGTCGATGTGGTTAAGAAACGACCACCATAGAGAGATGTTACCGCGGTTGGCCTTCAACGGCACGGCTTCGTCGCCAGCTGCCGGAGGCACACGCATAACCTCACGAATAAAGTACCATGGGTTAAAGGTACACTCAATCTTGATCTTGAGTTTAATGTCATCGCTCAGGAATGGATCAAACGGATCAATTCCCTGAAGTTCAGGCTGCATAAGTGTCAGCATGAACAGGTGATTTTTAATTCCCATGTGTTTCAGCAGGGCTGAGAACTCAAGGAAAGAAGTGTTCTTTGTTTTTGTGTCCCAGATTGACGTGGGGTAGTATTGCCAATCTTTATCAAATAACACAGTTTGCATAGGAGCTCCAAATACACAGGACCGGTGGGATATCCCACCGGTCCTGTGATATCAGTTACTCTGCTCGACAGCCAAACCAGTAATGCCCAATTGGAGCTGAGCAGTAGAGGTCTCACGAATCCACCGGAGGTAGATCGTTTCACCGACCTGAACATCGTTCAGGATCGGGAATTCTTGGTTCCACTGAGAAATGGCGAACCGGTACTCGCGAGTCTTGGTATGGATCACGAAGTGAGTCGGTTCTGGGGCTTTCACCTCAGTGGTGTCATCGAACAGATGGTTAAGTGGCCAGTAAAGCTTGGCAAGCCAAGCATCCATGTCCAACGCATCATTGCTCAATTTGAGATAAGACAGGTTGGTGTTGACGAAGCGATTCTTTGCAATCACATCGATGCCGAAGAAACCAGTTTGCATTGGGTCGCACTTGACCTGCCACTTATCACCTGGTTCAGTACCGGCCTTGTTCAATGAGATCTCGGAGGACTGCACGAAGCGATGCTGGGAGAAAGCCGGATCGACGTTGGAGAGCATCACGCCAAACTTCAGACGCTGACGCGATACAAAGTCAGAGCCGTCGAAAGCCACCTCGTTATCCGGAATCTCGACTACACTGCGTGGCACACGGTAGTACGTGTCACGGTCGATGTTGAAGAGCCAGAAATCGAGGTCATAACGCGACGCTGGAGTGTTCCAGGTCGGGAATGCGTACAGACGCACACTATAAGCATTGTCTGCAGCGACAGCCTTGATAGTAAACGCCTCGGTGATGAACCCGTTTTCAGTGATGCCGTGTTCAAGACTGTACTCGTCTTCACTCATGCGGTAGCTCAGGGTCATTTTGTGCGGGTATGCTTGGATGGTGGGTGAATACCATTGCAGACCATGCAAACTCATCTTGCCGGTACCGTCGAGCTGGATTGGAATTTCCAGCTTCTCGCCAGTGTTGTAACGAACAACACCCATGACCACCACAGTGCGCATATCGACATTGATGGGAACTACCAGCTGACTTGGGTCTGCGTCAGACAAGTACGGACTTTCGATACCAATCGACTTGATCTGCTTACGACCGGCTGCAGTACGACGAACCAGAGCAGTATTCTGCACCAGCATTGTCGAATGACTCAATTTGTTACCAACTGCATTATACATCACGACGGTGACAGGCTCGCCATCATTCAACCTGCGGTTGGTATTGCCTTCCTTAGGAGCCCAGATCGCCCAGTTGTTGACAGAATCAGTGCCGACGTGCTCAAGGCCTACGTTCTCACCAATGAACTCACCAGAGGCGTTATAGGACGCACTGATGACGATGCCGTTGTCGGTGATGTCCGTACCCAAGAACACCTTGTAATGGTCCGCATCGGAGCGATACATGTGAAGCCGACCGTCGATCTGCATGGAGAACGGCATCTGGCGGGTGTCGATGTAGACACGCCAGGTCTCACTCTGCATACCAGTGCCCACACCGAGCAACTGATCAACAACAACATGGTTCTGCGACACATCTGGAAGTTTCCATGGGATGTAGGTGCAGAGACCAGTGGTGATGTCGATACCGGTGACCAGATACCAGCCAGACTCCAGGTCAATGATCAGGTCACGGACATTGGGACAATGTAGGCCAGTGCCCACCTTCCCTGTGAAAATCTGACCCATTTCCCAGATCTTCCACTCGCGCTTCAGATCGATAATACCGATCTGAGGAATGTCATCTATGGTGCTCATCTATTTAATCACGGGGGTTGTGCCCCCGTGCTCCATAACAGTTAAATTGGTAGATGGTCGATGAGGACTGAATGCGTGATGTCGATCTTGTCGTTCAGAATAACTCGGATGACTCTTGCCAAGAAGTTATAATGATAAATGCTCATCGAAACTGGAGTCATCCGTTCGTGAGCATCGATCGTCACATACCGCTCATCAAACCCCTTCATGGTTGGTTCGTATTTAAGCAACCAGTTGTAAGGTTCGCACCATGTCCGTACATCCTGATCACTGTAGTACTCTGTCAACGGATGTTGATCAAAGAAACCAGAAATCAGATCGTGCATAATCTTTCCGACGAACGGGCTGTACAGCGAATGGCGCAGTGGAATCAGGTTGACTTCTTCAGGCGCAACTTCCGGTAAACGAGAGGACATGTAATCCTCGATTTGCTTATCAGTGGCATCGGCCAGCTCACGCATTTCGTACGCTGACTGGTACGTGACCCCACGTAATGGAATCAGAGGCTCCGTCACCTGATACGGTGCGCCATTCCTGACATTTCCAAGAATGACAGCGGGACGATCTTCAGCCCAACTCAATTCATCACGGGTGAAAATACGACCGTCCGCAATAACACGGAATACTTTATCGTCACGTAGGTTCCAACGATTGTTCCGACTCAGTAGTCCGTTTTCCACCCATCCGTATTCAGCTTCCTTAACACGAGACATGTCAGGGTTACAGAAGCCACTGGACCTGACAGTGATGACATCGTGAGTACCTGCTTGGTTACGGTAACTGCGATTGATAATCACGATTTCTTTACCGACCATGAACCAGTCAAGTCCTTCGATGATCGATCGGCCATTCAACCACAACTCAAGAAGACCTGAAGGGATTTCTACGAGACCGTTGTACAACATCCCGTTGATACGGACTTCCTTTACATTGAGGCTGAATCGAAGTACAGCATCCTCGTAGTCAAGTGTGAGGTTGTACGTGAGGAACGTGTCGTCGAACTTAATTGCGGTGTAAGTGTTGGCCCGATTGACTTTCCACATGATCGTTTTACCGACCACATCATAGAACGTCTCGTCACCAGTAACATCTCTCCAGTCACCTACCGGATAACCGTTGATGATGTTACAGGTGTAGCACCTGTAAGTCAGGCCTTTTGGGATGTCGGCATTGTCAGAATAAACCGTCGACTGGATGTCAGAACCGCGCCCACTGATTGCCTCGACGTAGCTACAGGCTGTTGAACGGGGCACATACCACTGCACATCGCGATTTGGATGCCAGCCTATCAATAGACCGCTGGCGTCGTATTCGTAGACCGTGCTCTCCCCACGCAGACCAAACGGAAGTTCGACCCATGCTTTTGATGCCGATACTTTCTGAGGGGTGTCTGCCAAGATTCGCGTGATCGTGTTATAGCCGTAGGCAGCCTCGACCATTTCGCGAGTGATTTGTCCTGTCTTAGCACGCATGATCGCCGGGTACATGGACTTCTCGAGTTCTTCGATGCGCCATACGTCAACAACGGCTTCAGAACCAATTACTGCAGCTTGCCAGTTCATCTCATCGAGCTTATACAACTCCTTGATGTGATGTGCTTCGTTCATGAGCGGTTTGTCCATGCCCGACTTACGCAAGACAAGTTGAAGAGTTACCTGACTGTTGGTTGCCCAATTCCCATTGAGGGTACACATCCGATCAACATACGGCGCTGGAATCGAATAATCCCGATGGGTGACCATCCGCAGGGAGTCCTCTAAATTCTTGTGGTAATACACGCCACGATGAATAAACGGAGTGACTTTACGGATGAGGAAGATATCCTGGTCATCGCGATAAGCGATTAACTCATCGTCCTCACGGGCCGGGTGTATCAGGTATTTCTGCGTCTCGTCCAACTCAGACAGGAATACTGGTAGGTCGTTGATTTCGAATTCTTCAATCCGATCCACCGAACTATCACGAACCAGTTCAACGACATCGCCGCGTGCTACGATTGCGGTGTTGATGTCGTTAACGCGCCAACCGTTGACGAAGCAAAAAACATAACCAGACCGTTCTTGCATCTGACGCAGTGTGTACATCAGTGCATTGATCTGCGAGGAATTGGACGGGGAGGACAATACGTATTCAATGCCTTCTGACGGGTCGCTCTCATCCATGCGATTAAAGAATACGTTGGTGTAGAAACGAAAGTAAATGTTGTCATTCCCGAAGTCGCCAATGGCCGGCAGGTGCCTTACGGCCACGGTGATGTTGTCATCGTTCGTACGGAGGAAGTAAACATATTGACGAGGGACCATAAGGCCTCTCTCGTTATAAATGTCGACAAGCATCTGCTCATCGACCATCTGACTGCTAGCGCTTGTCCACACTTCTTTCTTAAGATTAAGGCCCAGGTTGACCTGGGCCAGATTCCCGAATTGGAAGACATGGTACCGATCTTCCACAGTAGGGAGGTTGAACGTGGTCCAGAGAATTGGAACACTTCCACGAGCCCCTACCTTAGGAGTGATGCGCGCTGGCCTCAGGATGTGTTGCCGATCTTGCTCAGGCGCACACCAGACATTACGGTATGCGTGATTGATCAGGAAATCATCGGAGGTCATGGAATCCACCTATATAAAGGAGTGTTCAGTTATGGGTTCCGCGGGCACGCCCGGCGAGGACTTCCATTGATTTGGAGAACTCGGTACCTGCCCGCCCTGCACTGAATCGCTCCACCACCTTGCCAAGGTATGTCTTGCGCCAGGTTTTGGCATTGCATGCGGCTTCAACAAGAGCTAGGAATACAGGCGGGTATTCCATGGCCACGGCCGAAATCTCCTGGGCACCATAACCAAACCACGAGCGACCGAGTGCCATGACGAGGAAACCAGTGTTGACCTGGGCGATGCGGGTACTTGAAGCGAAATGAGTGCGAATAGCACTGACATAGTCCTCAAGCATGTTCATGTACTCGGTATCATTGACAATCGAAGTAATCAGTTCGATTGGTGCTCGAGTCCAACGTTGAAGCAGTTTAATGGAGCGTTCTTTACCACCATTGCTAATAGCTTCGTCGACAGCCAGGACCTGATGGATGTAGAATAGTCCAGTAATGATTTGAAGCTCGCGTGCAACGTCGAGTTCAAGGCCAAGCTTTGATGCGATGGCGGTACTCACCCAGTTGATGTAAACTTGGGCTGCAATATCACCAGTGCGCATGAAGTCGGCGCGCTGAGCAGGTTGCTTTAACCAGATGGCTGTCAGCTCACCAATGCGGTGCATGAAGTCAGCTTGCATCTGGTTAGCTGTCACGAAACCGACATCGTTACGACGTTCAGCACGCATGTAAGAACGCCCATCGATGAAGACCGCACCACTCTCATCGAGCTTTCGATCCGCGTACTCGACAGAAGTGATAGGCATTATAAATGCAGGCACTTTCTCATTGAGTGGCGTGACCAGTATGACAGATTCACTGTCTTTAACCAGACCACCCATTGCTTTAGCAATAGCCAGCTCACTGATGATTTCGCCAACTTTGTGCTGTCGAAGCACCGTGGCGTTCCAAGGACTATTGATCATTTTCCTTCTTCTCCGAGTGTACCTGGTAAAAAATTACAAAATAGTATGTGGTGATGGTATCGATTACATCGAGTACCGACTCCTACAATTAGTAGGCAAGGGCCATACCATTCGTAACTTCACGCGCGAAGTTGATTTTTTCCCATGGGAGACTACACAATGTCGTCTGTATCAATGGCTTCCTCTTTGCCGCGGACGGAAGTCCTCGGTTTCAAAGATGTGAGTGGCCGGGGTCAGCCGCTGGAGATCGTTAACCTTCCGATCTTCCTGCCGTTCTGCCCGCTGCTCACATCCTGGGGTCCGTCGGATTCTGCTAACCTGGTTAGCGGTGACGGATTCAGCATCAATTACGGCGCCGACAATTTCTATCCGGGCTCCAAGTTCATGAGTCATCAGGCGGCTATGTTGCAGAAAGTCCTGCAAACTGGCGCCCTGGCACTTGTTCGCCGCATGAAGCCCGCGGGCGCCAAGGTTGCTACCTTGCGTATCTGGGCCGATGTCGTGTACGACCGGATTGCTCAATACGAGCGTAATGTCGACGGTTCGTTTAAACGTACCAACGGTGCTCTGGTTCCGACCGGCGAAGATGTCGACGGCTATCGTGTCCGTTTCCACATTGACGAGCCTGGCGAAGATAACCTCCGTCAAGCCACCCGTATGACCGGCACGTTGGTCAGTGACGACGGCGAAGCTTCTACCATGTACCCGCTCATGGACATCGAAGCGCGCTTCTTCGGCAGCAAGGGTTCGAATCTGGGTATCCGACTGGTGCCGCCGACCACACTGTCGTCCACCCCGGCAGATGCCGAGCTGAGCGAATCTCAGGGTGCCTATCCCTATCGTCTGTCGGTAGTCGAGCGCGCCAACATGAACTCCACTGGTCAGGTACTGATGAACCTGAACGGTGAGCCGTCCGTCGAGTTCACGCTGAAGTCCGGTGTGGTCGATCCAAAGACCAACATCAACTACTCGTACGACAAGCGTATCATCAAGGCATACGAGAACAATGACCCTGAAGTGTTCTCCGGCTATGGTCCTCTGAAGAGCGTCCATGTCTACGATGCCCAGGTCCAGGCACTGGTTGAGCTGTTCCACGCTAGCGAGAAAGACTACGGTCTGATCGAAAGCGAAGTGACCCCAGAGCACACCATCAATATCTTCGGTGCGACCAACATCAACGGCGTGCCGTACTACAGCATCAAGCTGGAAGGTCCTGCTGCTGGTGGCGCTCTGTTCGGCGACAACTCCACTCATTGGCTGCTCGGTGGCAACGATGGCACTGTGACGCCTGTCGTGTACGACGCCATGGTGGCTGATGAACTGAACGTATTCGGTCAGGGTGAGATCCCTTACGCCGACCGCGCCAGTTATCCGATGTCTGCGTTCATCGACACCGGCTTCACCCTCGGTACTAAGCGACTGATGTCCAACATCATGTCGGTCCGTCCCGATGCATGGATTCTGGCCTCGACCCAGGACGTGCTGGAGCCGTTGAATACTCCGGAAGAAGATTCCAGCATTGGCGCTACCCTGCGTAACGCATTTGCCCTGGTTCCAGAATCCGAGTTCTACAACACCGGTGCATGCCGTGCCATCGTGATGAAACACGCCGGTACCTACCTGGATAGCGAGTACAGCGGCATCCTGCCGTTTACTGTGGACTTCGCTGTCAAGGTCGCTGTCTACATGGGCGGCGAGCGTATGAAGTCTGGGTACGCCCCTGACAACTCGAACTACCGTGTCGTGACTCGTTTCGTCGAGCATAATGCGAAGTTCCGTCATGTCAAGCCACGTAACACCGACTGGCAGGCTGGCATCAGTTCGGCAGAGCCCTTCGACCATCGCGGTCAAGTGTTCTTCCCTGGCATCCAGACCGTCTACCACGACAACACGTCTGTCCTCAACTCGTTCTTCCCGATGGCCATCTGCTGTCACCTCAACCGCATTGGTGAGCTGGCCTGGCGGATGTTCACTGGCGACAGCCGCATGACTGCAAGTGAGTACACCGTGAGTGTCGACCGCTTCATCGAAGCGGAGATCAAGGACAAGTACGACGGTCGTGCTGACATCACCCCGCGCTCCCACTATACTGCGGCTGACACTCAGCGCGGTTACAGCTGGCACACGGATATCGAAGGTCTGTTCGACGGCATGAAGACAGTGGAAGTACTCACTGTTGCTGCTGGTCGTCGCACTGGTACGGAGACTGAATAATGGGCGTCCGGCATCGCGACACCTTGCTGGGTAACGGCTTGGGCTACGGGGAGTTCAACAACTCCCCGATGGTGAACCTGGCAATCGGTGGGCAGAACGCCTACCAGTCAGACCTGCGTTACTTCCATGCAAACACGGATTACGTTCGCCGTAATCTGATCATCAAAGTGCTGCAAGCCCCAACCGGCTTCCAGTATCTGGACAACCCGGACGCTTACTACAAGGCCCTCAAAGGCATTGTAGAGATGCACGCGCAGGCGTGGGATGGCTTCAACCGTACCCTGACTGTGAACAGCGTCGAAGCGCCGGTATCGGGTGCTGGTGAAATGCAGCACACCCCGAGTAACGTACTTCGTCAGAAGTCCGATCCCTCGATGACCATCCGCGAGAAGTACGGCCGTCCGGTCCAACGCTTCTTCGAGTCGTGGATCACCGAGCTGATCATGGACCCGGATTCGAAAGTTCCGGGCATCGCTACCCGTGCCAACCGCCCGATCGACCTGTTGCCCGATGTCTACTCGATGAGCATCATTGCTTTCGAGCCAGACCCGAGCTTCACCAAGGTCAATGCCGCATGGCTGATCACCAACATGTACCCAACCACCGCTGGTGACTTCACCGGTCGTCGTGATAAGACGGCCGATGGTGAAGAACTCGTGCTGACCATTCCATGGACTGGCATGCAGCAGGTGGGTATTGCGGTTGATCGCTTCGCTCAACAGCTGTTGGACGCCATGCCGAAGACAGGCACCTCGCCGAACCTGAAGCCTTCCTTCATGAGCGGCGTAGAGGCCAGCGTCTCCAAGCACAACGTCGGCTTCACCGAACAAGTGACGGATTTCAACCGCACTTTCATCAAGCTGTAAAGCTAGACGAAAAAGAAAAAAAAGAGAAGGCTAGAGGGGAGTCCGACGGACTCCCCTCTATGCCGTCAGTAGGTCAACACCAACGGCATGACCCGATCAATACTGACCTTGTAATTTCTTGGTGTTGTAATGCCGTGTTTTAACATGTCTTCCTGACATCTGTATTTATCTGCCAACGTGAGGACGAATATACCCTTGTCTTGATAATACGCTTCAATGACAAAGGCATCATCAAGTCCATCGATAGTAACGATCTGCTTTAACTGAGGGATCCATTCACGACCACTGCACTGTGCTTCAGGATTAATTCCTGGCAAACCACCAAGGATACGTTTGCCAGAGATGTTCCCTTCAAAAGCCTTATGTTGACCATACTTCAGGGTGAATGTGATCATCGGTCCGACAGAACTTAATTTGCACATCCCGTGTTCGTAAACCTTACCACCATCGGCCTGTAGAAGTGAACATTTATCGCCCTTAACCATATACAACTTATTGGCGTCGTCACCTGCGATCGACATGCCTAGAACAGACTTGACATTGACGCGGTCGTCTGATCCATAACTGCTGTAGATCAGGTTTAGTGTTTTAGCTACTTCCGTATCATGGGCTTTCATGAATAGATCGTACTGGTCTTTATTCATGAAGATCAGGCGAGGTGCCACATACCAATCATCATCCATGTCAACTGTAACGACAACCCTGGATAATGGACTGCAACGCTCACGACTCCAGACTATCTCGGCAATGCCGTCAGAACCACGATCTTCCACACCAATAAGTTTACCATCTTCAAGCGATAATCTAATCCTCCCATAATCCGTTACTATTCTGACCCATGCTGAATTCGCATGGCCTTTCATCAGATAAAATGTTTCTTTCTGAGCGAAAGGTAAGAAAGTCTTCTCAAAATAGTAACCGGCCAGGGTATGCGTTAAATCGAATACATCCCTCCCCTTACCAGACTTATTTAATTTGTCAGCACCAGATATAACTGTCACGGCTATGTTCAAGGCCAACCTCCAAAAATGAATAAGATGAGGGGGCCGAAACCCCCTCACTCTGTCAGTAGAACAGAACCATTGGCCGCACGCGACTTGGTTCCACCAGAATCAGGCCGTTGTCGTTACGGACGCTTTCAGGCTTAAAGCGGAGCATACGCTCGCGCCGGCAACTGTCAGCGACCGCCAGGATGAACTTGTTTTCGTATTGGTCGTAATCCTGGATGGTGTATGCGATCTTCTTGGGATCGTCTTTCAGCGTCACGAACTGACCGCTGTAAGGGATCCAGGCATGGCCCTGCAACGCAGACACGTTCTGTCCGGCCTGGGGCTCTTCTTCCTTGATCGTCGGTGGGGTCTTGAGAATGACGGACATCGACCCGGTGATGTCGTATTCGTGCTCGGGCTTCCCGCACATGCGCAAACACGCGAGCGCCTTATTGAGGATGAAGAACTGCGGTTCATCACGACCAGGGATGTCAATTACAGCACCGACACTGTTGTCGTCGAAGACAACGCGGACAACGACAGCCTTCTCTCCCGGATTCGCAAGTCCGAGTTTCGCGATGTGCTCAATGGCTGCACGGTACCACGTGCCACTATCTGCACCTTCGATGGCTGTCATTATATCAGGCGTACTGTAGACGATGCGGTATACTGCACCGTGTTCGCCGTATTCCTCGGTGTCGACGGGCCCGTGACGCTCTTCCGGTGCGGCCGACTTCTTCACGTTGGGTTGCTCTTGCATGAGACTTGGTTCCTTGTGCGTGGGATGGCTTTCAGTGGAGGTCGCTGGGACGTCATTCGCATTCCATACCACTACGGTCGTTACCATGTTCTCACAACGTTTGGTACGGTTACCGTTGGAAATAACGCAGTCACCGCCCGCCTCAATCTGGATCATGCCATCTTTTTCTTCAGCTGCCACAGCCGCCCAGATACGACGCTTGTTGTTATTCACGAACTCGGTAACGATGCGGTCACCTTTCGCCAGATTAATCTGGCGGCCTTCATGGAAAATCTTGTTGTGCTTCTCCAACAACTTGATGATGTTGGCGGTGACACTGCCCGATACAATCTTACCTTCAATAACCTTGTAGTTATGCGACATGATCATTTCCTTCCTAATGACGGTTATTTGTTTGACTGACGTGGTGTTACATCACTGCAATTATGTATTGTTTAGATTGTTTTCAATCAAAACAAAAAAAGGAATAAGATCCAGGGGCCTAGGCCCCTGGATCGATATGGTGTTCCACTGGCACAAACACATCTAATACAAGTCGCCCTTTAGAAGTGTGGATGATCCGGTGATTGTCAACCCATCCCTTTTCGACTGCTCGTCCGTAAGGGGTTTTATAAACGGCGCCACCAGAAACTAACTGCGGTACCTTAATGAGGTCGAGACAAAACTCAGGCTTACGTATCAGATCACGTAAATCAGAAATGCTCTCTAGATGCTCATAAAGACGCAGATCGATGCATTGCGTTAAATGGTACGGCGTTATGCAACAATCGTCTTCTACAGCCCTTATAGCCGCTTCTAGGGCTATGTGGTTGTAACATGAGTCAAGTGCCGGCTCATCTTTTCCGATATAGCCCTTTATAAGACTGACTGTTGGTAGCGACATGATAAATCCCAGTTACTATCTGACACGGTATATGGCTCCTGGTGTCACCAGGAGCCAAGGTACTTAAATGACGGCGGTACTACCGAGGACCATTTTACGCCGGCCGCTGTTGCGTTCACCGGAATTCAGAAGCTTGCTCAACTTACCCATGGTCATGCGTGACGGTCGAAGGTGTCGCGGCGTATGGACGGTTTTACTGATGAAGAACCCCATGCCACATCCGACGATCTTGACCAGATAAGCCTGTTGGATCGCATCGAACTCGACGGCGATGCCGAATTCTTCATGGTGCGCTTGGTCGTTTTCGATGAGTTCGATGAACCGTTCTTTGTCATCTCGGATGAACCCATCGACGACCACCTGAAGGCGATCGGGAAGAGTGACCCCGAAGAAGAATTCATCCCCACCTTCTTTGGCACGGGTGTGGGTATCTTTGAAGCTCAGGATGTCATCGGTCACCACCAAACGCTGGTAATAACCTTCTTTCAGGAATTCACGACCCAGGTCCGCTAATTTATCAGCGAGGTCTTGTTTGTGATCGTCGAGGACTACAGCACCTTCCATCGTTATACTCCTTGTAAAGCAGACATGACACGAGGGTGTCCTCAAATGAGGATCGAAGCTAAATATTTTTTAACCTTAAACGCCTCGTAATCCCACCATGTAAAAATAAAGGCAATGACAGCCTGGGATGCCCCAGGCTGTCTGACCGGCGCCGAAGTAGGGTTATTTACCGAACTTGGCCGCGAAGTTCTCGCCGACATGGACGATGACGTGCTTGAGCTCGCCACGTTTGGCAGCGGCACCGCTTTCCAGCTTGACGGAGGTGTGACCGTACTTGATCCGTTCTTCGGAGGTGGTGGGGACGCGGATGGTCATTTCACGATCGACGCTGGCGCGCAGCATATCGTTGCCGAACTCGACGGAGGCAGTGGTGCGGTCGATGGACTTGTTCTTGGACATCAGCTCGAGGGAGCTGTTGCCCAGGCCGAGGGCCAGTGCGCAGGTGAAGGTGGCTTCGGTGTTCTGGATCAGCTTGACCTGCTCGATGGTCATGTTTTCGTCGCCGCTGGCAGTGGCCAGGTTATCCTTGACGAAGGTTTCGGGAATGGTCGCTGCACCGTCGTCATCGAAGGTGATGGCTTCCTGGAACTTGGTCGCGAGGTTCTTGATCGCGTCGTTAACTTTGGCCAGTGTATTGGACATGCAGGTGTACTCCTAGGATGGATTTTGCGGTTTCATGAACACGTGTTTAACGCACAACAGTGGCACGCCTGGTTTTATTTTACCAGTGTGGGTATATCGCAAGTTGGTAATGTATGTCTATATTTTAGTTGAATTGAACCGGAACAAAGAAAAAGAAAAGAACCCGAAGGCTCTTTTCTATATTAACCCGCTACTTACGCAGCAGCGGTCATGGAGGCATTTGCAGCAGCGACTGCCTCGTTACCGGCCGCGGCGACCAGCTCGGCCTTGGCGATGACGTCTTTGACGTTCGTGGCGGTCTTGCGGCGACGATACCAGATGGTACCACCGACACCAGCAGCAACGACAACCGCACCGACGCCGGCGGCGACAGGGTTTTCTTGGATGGCTTCGACAACCGCACCAGCTGCTTCTTTCATGGCTTCGAGGAAGGACATGGTGTTTCTCCTATTACAGTTGAGTTATGTATTACACACGAGTGGCGCCACGGAGCGCCTTTTTGGTTTTGGACTTACGGCATTCGTTGAAAATCAGAGCACCGACCGCCGGCACCCAGAATATTGCAACGACAGCGATGTCAATCCATGGTTTGAAGTCGGTCATGGTGTTCTCCTTAAACAGTTGTAGTTTTAGCTTTGAGGATATCGTTTTCTTTCTTAAGCGCGTCATTTTCCATACTGCGCTTAACCCAGAGGCCGCCGATAATGGCGCCAACTACGAAGAATGTAAATTCTTTCATGATGATCTCCTTAAGATCTAGGTTCGCTCTATATCCATAAACCCACTCTACGAATAGGTTTATGGATGGGTCCTCTTTCGAAGACCCGTGTTCAACTAAGCAGCCACAGGTAGTTTCATCATCGCCTCGGCGGTCCAGGTGGCAATTGCTGCCACCGTGGCAGCGCCATCTGGACCCATGGACACCAGCTGTTCCTCGAGGGCAGTCATGACGTCGTCCATGGACGACGTCATATCGGACGGGAAGATGACCCCGTCGATAACTTGACTGTCTTTCAAGAGGTAGGCGTTATCGTTTTTGAACAACTCGATGACATTCTCGACAACCTCATGTACGATGAGGCTTTCATTGTAGTGGTGCTTCACCGCGTCGACGAACAACTTCGAACGGGCTGCAGTCACCGATGCGAGTTGCAGATTGCCGATGGACATTTCGATTACAGCTTCCAGGGACAGCTTCAGTTCTTGAATAGTTTGCATGGTAGTTCTCCTAAGAACAGGGATAAAGGAAGATTGTTCTTCCTATTCACTGGTACTATGTATTGTTATAAATATTTCGAATCGAATATTGAGACGGCATATACGGGGACCTAGGTCCCCGTATATATTCATCACTGGTAGGCAGCCCGTACGCTGACGTTCGCAATGGCGTAAACGCTGTGAGCCACTACGTCGTAGACGCCGTTCGACATACTCCAGCCGAAACTCGAAGCGCGTGCGATAGCCTTGCGGATATCTTTAGGCAGCGCGTTCACATTCTTCAGGTCGGACATGAGTTTGGTGTGAACGGTGTTCTTCTTGACGGCGTTGGCGCGTGCACCGTAGATCTTCTCGGCCGACTTGGAGTAGGTCTCCAGTGCCGCAGCCAATTCCTTCATGGGTAACTCACGTTTACCACCGGTGCCCGTAGTGGCCACGATTACCACAATCGCACCAGCCACCACGTTTACCGTCAGGAGGCCGATCACGCCGATAGTCAACAAGGCTGTGCGCAAGAAGCCGGCGTTGGCCACGCCATCACCGAAGGAATAGCTCTTATCCCATTCACCAAGTTCACCGGCAGTGCCTTTGATCTTGATTCCAAAGGAACGGTTACCAAACATCGGGTAGCCGTTAATGTCCTTGGAGATGCCGTCGAGATTGAGCTTGAGGTTTCGGATCTGACCGCGTGCTTTCTCAGCGGCACTCTGATCGGTCCAGTCGGTAGCAATGGCGATTTCGCCAGCTTTAGCAGCTTTTGCCAGGACGTCTTCCGAGTGCTTGAGCGTCAGTTCAAGGCCGTGGCCGACTTCCCTGATAGCCCGTGGTACGTCCTGAGGGGCACCGCCACCTACACGTAAGAATGTCTTGAGACCTGCGAGCTTGATCTCTTTGATCTTCTCGACATCGTTGCTCTTGAGAACGCCGATTGTCTTCTTCATGACCGACAGGTTTTCACCAATCATCTTCAGGCTGCTGGCGCCGAGGAAGAACCCTTCCATCGAAGCAGTGACGTGGTTGTTCAATCCGGAACGGTAGCTCTCGATGTCCATCAGAATCGATTCCATCGAGGTGCGTTCGGAACCTACCGACTCCATGGAAATGCCGGTCGACTCGGCACCATAACGCAGGCCGATCGCATCAACGATGCCACGGGCATGGGCCAACTGTTCCATGGATGCGTTACCACCAGCGATGGTTTCTTCAACCTGGTTCAGGACTTCGATGTCGCTCTCGACCGCATTGATCTCATCGATCGATTGCGATTCCGGAATCGTTTCATCTGCCATCTGGTTAGCCGCGAGTTCATCGATCACGGAATCGACACCAGCGATGTTTTCGACAGACACATTCAGCGCCTGGGTGAGTAGATGGTTCTTCATTTCATTTCCTTGATTTCTTGAGTACATCGTTGGCAAGAATAGCTACGTTCCTGTACACGAAAGAAGTATGATCTTCCATCATTGTCGCAAGGGACTTCGCCATAAACATGTAGGTTGCAACACTTCGCTGGGCAGCCGTACGCAGCGCCCTGAGGTCACGCACACGAATACTGTTCTCAGTAACGCTCTTCTCGCTATTCACATGGTCGTATGCCGTGTCCATGTCACCAGAAAGGCGATTTAAACGATCGCTCATGGTCCGAGCCATCGTGGCGAACTTAATGGCTTTGGAGTTGAGGTATATGGCCTTGTCAAGCAATTTTACAAAACTGCCCGTATCCACTATACCATCCGATGCCTGCAACGCAGCACGCACCTGCCGCTTTGCAACGACGTTGTTAATACCGTCGACAACAGGTAATGAAGTTGGCTCACCACCTACCGAAAACCCATGAACCTTACGCCTGGCAAGCAAGCCTAAAATCCCACCTGGTTCTTTAAAGTTCCAGGGACTCGGATTCTTAACAAACTGAGGGAAGCCTTTGCCATCGACAGAGACTGCACGGTTACCCAGTAGTTTGAACTTGGTCAGTTTGTTAAATTCGTCACGCTGTGGATTGACACCTTCGAAATAATCGATCGTGTCGCGAATCACTTCACTGGAGTCGCTGGTACACGCATCGCGAAAGCGTTTAGCCATTTCGGTGGTGAGTTCGAAGACCTGACTGTAGCTCGCCTCACACTCGTTGATAAACCGCACATCTTCATCAATCGAACCAGGGGCTAGCTTAACCGCTTTGTTATCGCGGGTCAGAAAACCATAAACGGCCGGTGAGGTGATGAGTGCTGGCGCTGACTCGAGTTGATGCTTGGCACCATTAACTCTATTACGGATATCGCCGAGGTTCTTACCGAAAGTTTTCAATGCAAGTGTCACTGCATTGAATGACCGCTTAAAAGCCTGGATAGTATCGGACTCCATGGACGCGGAGTTGAACATCTCCATGGTGGCACGTAGCTCACTCGCAAGCGCTTCGCCTGTCTGGGCATTGCCGTGTACCAGGTCTAGGTGCTCAGCTCTCCAGTCCTTGTACATCTGTTCGGCTTCCAGCACTTCGACCAGAGACCCATCGGAGAGGATGATTTTCTCGAAACAGGATTGCAGGGTGATGCGACTGTCTTCCATATCCGCCATTTTTGGGATGGCGTCGATAGCCGGAGTCAGAGTAATCTCTGACTCCAGTTGATCAGTCGCCTCCACCAGTGCTTGACTGATGGTATCGTCCATCTACCACCTCCAGGAAGAGGGTACTTGTATACGGACAGGTCGCTCGATTTCAGCGATCAGCGACATCAGGTTATTGCCGTTGTTCTCGAATCCGAGTCCGGCACTTGCGCTAGCAGGCACCGCCTTGAGTTCGTTACGCAGTACGTCGGTGAAGAATGCTGTTTCGAGTTCGGCCTCAGGCGCGCCGGCGGTAGCCAATGATTCCATCGAAGCAGTGCCGTACTTGGAGGACTTGACGATACCGGGTTCATTGACCGTGTCCCAAGTGACGATCTTCTTCAGAAACTTGGTCTTCACACCAGCAACGATCTTGTCTTCGGTAAACGACCGAATTGAGAAACACACGTCCTCGTCACGGTTCTGCATCTGCTTATCGAACCAGGCACTCTCTTTACCAGATTCCCGCACTTCACCAATAACCATCGTTACAGCACGACCTTGGTCATCGACACCTGGAGCCAGGCGGATACGGCGAATGTGGAAGCAGACGTTCGGTTCGTAGATGTCATTAACGCGACTGAACCACGCCAGTTGTGACATACCTGGTTGGAATCGAGGATGGCCGCACTCACCGCGCAGTCGAGCCGTTTCCAACATCCGCATCAGCCCGCCCGACCCTTCGATCAAGCGGCGACCCTCTGCTTCACTGTAGAGCCAATTTTGGGAGTTAAACGCACCAAGTGCGCCGAGACGAACCTCATAATAGCCGTTATCGAGCTTCTTGAGGTCGCCTACTTTGTTGATACCCTGCAGCACACTGCATTGGTAGACAATACGTTCCATAATGGAATCCTTACGTTCGAAGTATTCTCTCAGTCCGTTCGACGCGATCGCCAGGGTTAACGATAGCGCTGGTCATGCCTTCGTCGGCCCGCGAACCAGTAATTTTTGCGATGGTGTTAGTCGCACCGTAACTGATGTTACGAAGCGGAATAATGGTTGGCGGAGACAGAGAAATGTCTTCGTAAGTTTCAACGACCTGACGGTAGTAGCGCCGGAGATCACTATCGTCACGAGCAATCGCGGTAGAGATAATCTCCATGACTGTAGGGGTTTTCCCTATGCGTACGCCGGCGTGTTTATACGACGAATCAAAGATACCGCCGAGTTCGTTATAGCTCAGGTACCACGGTACTCGACCCTTGGCGATGATTTCATCGTAGATCCGATACAGGAGGTTATCGATCATTACGAGTTCTTCACTGGCAATGACGCGGTCGCCTGGCTCGTAATGCATCTCGATGTATTCGACCTCATCGATCACTGCAGTGTTAACCAACGACGGTTCACTGCGGATAGGTGCACAGATGCGCGATGCTGCATAGTACGTATCATCGAGAACGATCGCACAGATTCCGACGAATGTGATTTCGTCCTCGAACACTGCCAGATCACGCTGAGGGAATCGAGCCGGGATATAAACCTTGACGGGCTTCAACGCCATGAAGGAACCTTCAGCGGTCCGTTCTATTGCCTTATGGATGCGAGCTGCGTCACGGATGAATTTACTCGACTTAATGCTCATTGTGAATTCTCGATTAAGGCCGGGGGTAATCCCCCGGCCATATGATGTCAGGCATCGATCAGGCCGAGTTGACGACACAGCCAACGGTTTACATAACGGATAGTCGCCATCAACGCCACTTCGCGCGGATCTGCATCATCCCCCATCGACCTACCAGACCGATTCATCAGCATGATGAACGATAGGGCATCAGCCTTCGGGTAGAATACAGCACAGATGACTTCAGTTATAACCTGACTGATATCATCGCAGTTACGCTCGTGGATGCGACCTACCATATCCAGCAGTACCTTGTTGGCACTTTCACGTGCATCAGCTTCCATCTCAGCCTGAGACAGTTCACCGCCGACGATCTGGCGGACAGCTGCACGGACGTGACCGGCCATCTCAGCTTGGGCCTTGAGTGCACGCAGGTTCATCTCACGGTTGTAAATTTGCTCGAGAGCTGCTTTGTTCTCGATGAGTTGCCCTTGGCTAAACCGCCGACCTGACATCTCGTTGGCGATCAAGGTCTCTGGCGTCAGGCCCTGCTCCAGCATCTTGCGGTAGACTTTTCCCATCACCTTGATGCTGGTCAAGGAACCACGCGGTTCTTGACTGTAGACCAGACCCAACTTCTCCTGGGTTTCATAACGAATCCATGCCGCATTTGCCAGGAACGCAGTAACACCCAAAAGGGCATTGATGTAGTCGTTATATTCGCCGAGGGTCATCGAGACTCCAGCGCCTGGCTCGTTATAGATGGCTTGAGCAGCCACCAACAGACCAGGTAGGAAATCGTCGTGGATTTGTCGCGGGCCGATCTGACCGTGCAGTACAGCCTGAATGGCAGCGTAACCCTCATTGTTGTTCAACGAGAGTACAACTGCAAGTTCACTGTCAACGCCTGCCATGCCAGTCATGCACGTTGATTTGACAGCGTCAAGGTCCAACTGGGGACCACAGGCACGCAGAACAAACTCATTGCCTGGATTGGCTGGATAGCGGGAAATCAATTGCCGCATGGCCGGGTTTGAATATACCGCGGGGATTTCTTTCATCTCTACCGAATACGGAAGAATGGCTTCGACCCGGCGAGCGTTCACATAGCTCTGTACATCGGCCGATACACGCTTAATGTGCGGCAGGATGGTATTGCGGATCATGTCGTGCAGGCGCGATACAGAGATCGAAGCCAGTTTGACGATGTCAGCTTTGGCGACGCGGTGCATATCGGAATTCGAGCGTCCTTGAAGGACGGCGACCACATCCGCATTTTCAGCGAGGCTGTTCTCGACAAAGGTGTTATCTGTTGCCAAAGTCAGGGACATCAACGGCGTGTTATCGTTCGGGAGGATGCGCAGCTTGCGCTCATCCAGTCGCTGAGCGATTGGGAGTGCGGCCTCGATTGCCAAGCTATTAAGCATTATCGCGACCCTCGATCAGGTTGTTGATGTCCGCAGCACAAATGGCAGCGATGGTACGATCGTTCACAGGCACACCTTCCAGATGGTTGGAAACCTGATTACCCGACACGTTTGAAATGATTTCTGTGGCAATGTCGACTGCGTTCGCAAGAACTGCAATGTTGCCGAATTGGGTAGCTGTTTTCATGAACAAGTTCCTGTGAATCTACGGGGTGCTGTAAAGGAGATCTGGGGGCTGTTACACCCCCAGACTTTTACTTGGTGTCACTGCTCATCCACATCTCAGCTGCCTTCTCACCAATCGCCGTTTGGAGTGCGATCGACATACCGATCAGCATTGGAGATAGTACGATACGGTCCATGACCGACTTCGCACCGAAGATAGCGTTGATCTGCCGGCCCGATGCAGTTTCATTGACACCGCTCAGGCGATGACCAACCACTGTTTTCATCTGGTTGCAGAATACGGCTTTATCGCCGACACCCATGCCTTCATGATGAGTGATGTAGACTTTAATGGCAATGTGATCGAGTTCGAGACCCTCGCCTTCGATACGAAGAGATTGATCAACCTGGCCAGTGACAGCTGGCTGTCCTAATGCCCGTGCCTTCTTACGTCGACGTTTGTCTCCAGCTGCAACCAATTCCAACAGCGAGTCAGACATGTCGTCCGTATCACCGTGGTAAAAGATCTCGATGTTGCTGACGACACCAACGGCACCCGCTAGGGGCATTGCAGATGACATCAGACGAAGCGAGGCTAGATCGTCATCGGAGAAGAGCCCGGAATCTGCCGTCACAGCATCTTCTATCGTGCATAGAATACTCGATATGTCGGTATGGTCTCCGATCTTTACCAGGTTGCGGATGGTCTGATCTGCTCGTACTGTGATGGTTTTCACCTTGGTGATTTCAGCACCGAGTTGATCAGACAGCCAGTCATCAATTGCTGATGAATCCTCGAGGGTGTAGCTGGCTTCCATCAGTGCGGTTCGAGCGATCACCCCTGCTTTCCATTGCACTTGATGGCGATGGAACCGGCTCGGTTTAAAGAAGCCAGGGTTGTACTTCAGGATGTCGCCCTTCTTTACCTTATCACCAATCTGGAACGTGGTGGCTTGGTGTTGAGGATAGACCGACCCGGCTGAGATACCGTATTGCGTATCCAAGTCAAGGTGTTCGAACGTACCGTCCTCATATGCAACCACCATGTGCCCTTCAGACATCTCCACCACTTCACCGTCTTTCTCAGCCGGTACGGAAAAGATGTCATCGACACGATGCGCTAACACGTGGTCATACCCTGTCGAGATAGGAGACTCTCGATAACCCTTTGCAGCAATTACGTGCGATTGCTGAATGCCGATGAAGTTTACTCGCTTGGGGTCATCTCTGTCAGAGAATGGCGATATCAATGCCGAAGTAGACACCAATGAAGCCGAACCGTCTTTCTCTTTGTCGTATGAACGTACGGTACCACGCACACTTGTGATGTTCGCATTAGGCGTCATGTAGGTGATTACAGCTACATCGCCAGAGTCCACCGTACTCTCAGAAATGAACCCGATGTCACCTTCCTTATACAGACGGGCTTCGGCAGTCATCGAACGACCACTGCGACCACCACGACCTCCATAGGTAATGATTTCCTTCTGCTTCAGGTTCTGGATGGGGTTGATGTCATCCACCAATGCAGCCGCGGGATCTTGAACGATGTTAGTCCAGACCTCGTGGGGCTTCATGGTGATCTGAGATGAACTGGATGCAGACCGAGAGTTGTACACCCGGATAGAACGGACCATCTCGGCGTAGACCGTACCTGGGATACGTTCGTACCCTTTAGCACGTTCCATACCCTCTACAAGACCATCGGCTGTCTCGATCTTACTCGGGACATAATGGGTAGTCAACATCTCACAAGCACGCATCAACAACGGCACGTACTCGGTAGGTTCTTTCATCCATTCCAAGACACCGCGTGTGATCGGGTCGACCCACATGGCGCTCATCAGATCCAGCTCACGCAAATAGCGTAAACCAATTCCGTTGGCTTCCATTACAGCGAAATACACGTCTTTGGTTTTGAAGCTATGTCGACTGTAGTTACGGGTTTGTTTCTGGTAGTGAACAAACCCACCAAAGATCAAACTGTTCTTCATGTCGGACTTATTCAACACCAGCGTTTCATCTAGGAACTTCAGGGCATATTCGTCATCGGTCAACTGTAGACGAGTACCGAGCGGAACAACTCGATAAGCTGCCTTTGTAAGCTCTAACAGATTATCGAACCCGATCAGATACGCCAGCGCAACTCCTACAGGCATGGTCTTGCCGAAGATACTGATCTCCGCCATACTGACAGGAGACTTACTGCGATCGAGATTGAGGATGTCTTCGATCAGTCCGAGTTCAGTAACCTTTTCAGTCTTACCGTCCACCAGGTAGAACATGTTTCCACGATCAACCATGATGTAGCGTTTATCCCGACGACCGCAGACAACCCAACCTGGGTATTTAACCTCCAGTTCAAGCATCACTTTTTCGTCGAACAATTTACTTCGGACGCGGTTCTTATAATCGAACCAGTAATGACCTTCAGATTCAAAAGCCATCACCCGACTGCCAATGATGGAGTAGATCGACGGTACATCCAGACTACTGTCTGAGACAGCAGCCATCTTCACGTTGAGGATCGATGTGTCTTCAGGGTTCTGGCCCTTGGTCACGATCTGTTTGGCGATCCAGGTACCGTAATTGAAGACGTTACGTTGCGACCGGTCCACGAACACCTTACTGTAGTAAGATGTCAGTGCGACTCGCGAGCTACTCACCTTACGAATTGGAACATCGCCCTTCTGCGTCCTAGCGCGATACCGCTGCCCGTTGGAGATGTACACACCTCGCTTATCAACAACTGGCACACGGAATCGCACTGTCGAAGGCTTACCAGTCACCGGGGTCAGCTGGACAGAATGGACTTCATAGTGACTGACCGCGTTACGAACGGTTTCGATGTTATAGCCCGTCACCGCAACACCGGCCTTCTGAACAGACATCACTGCATTGAGGATGTCTTTCTTCATGACCTTCTCGACGTACTGACTGTCCATCTTCTCAACGCTGGACTGCAACATGGACTGGTCACGGATAGCATCATTCTGAGGGTAGTTTTCAACCTCGTCCATGACCAAGTCAGACTGCTTGATTGCCATGGTTTCTTCGATGGACCCTTCCTCGCCCCATGGGTCTTTAAGGGTCTTGTACGATTCCGCCAGCCGCAGGATACGTCGGTACTGTGCAGCGGTGTAGATCTGCTTGTCGACCAGTTCATCGGCTTTGTTGGTGATAGCGCTGGTCAGTGTGTTTTCGATGACGTAGTTACCGACGGCCCGGACGTTTGTTTCCTGAGGTGATGCGGCTTCGACGATCAGTTCGCCGTCCTCATCAGTCAGGATGGATTCATCATCACCACCTGGGGCATCTAGGTCTTCAGCGAGCTGTTCTTCTTCATCCGCAATCAGGTCATCAATAGCACCTGTTGATTCGAGGATCTGTTGATTCTCCTCAATCTGCTCTTCATCACTCGTCGATTGACTTTCAGCCTCTTCTTCGTGCTCGTCCCCTTGAGCACCGTCGACGACCGGACTGGTCTGATTGATGACCTTGACCAACATCTTCAGGAAACGCATCTGAAGGATCTTCGGGTCATACCCTTGTTGGGCTTCCATCGACACATCGTAATCGCCGACCGGAGTGGTGTCATCATTCATTTCCATGGAGACGTACTCCATGTACAGGCTGTCAAAGTCGAATGGCTTTGCCCGAGCCGTCATGGACTCCATAGAAGGGGCTGTCTTAGCACGACGCCAACCGTTCAGAAGACCGAGGTTGATGGTGAGGAAGCCCGTGTCCCGCCGGATGACCAAGTTGACCTCAGGAAGACGAGATTCATCCAGGCGACTCATCGGCGACCGCTCACGGTGTTCACCCAACCACGTGAAGATATCCAGCAGGTCAAGACGCTCACGGGAATTGAACACTTTCATCAACTGTGGTGTAATTCCACGCTCTGCCTTACGAAGGTCGGACAGTGCCGGGAGCGAATGCGGGACATCGAAGAATACGAACTGGTGACGCTCATGTGGCGTCTTTAGTTCGTTTACTTTACTCCACATGGTCGAGCGCATGTTCTTCCAGTACCACCATCGACTTAACGCCGAGCGCTGGTACTTGTACATCTGACCAACCATTGCATAGTTGACCACCACCATGTTCAGAACTTCACGGGTGGAGGCTTCATAATCGCGGATGGGGCGAATGAACATATTGTCACGACGATACTGTTGCATCATCGGGTTGATCAACTTGAACGTCGGTCGCGGGTTACCTTCCTTAGAAAGAAGGTCGTTGACGTGATCGATGTAGACGAGCCTCTGTGCTGCAGTGATAATCGAGTTATCGCTGGCAGGCCCCAGTTCTGTCTCAGTCACTGGCATGTAGTGCGCAGTGGCTGCCTTAGGGAGACCGAAGCGAGCAATGGGTCGGGCTCTGGGGTTCTCCAAGTCGCCTAGACGACGTATCCCAAACAGCTTTACATAGCGGTCATACTGGAACATTACGGCCATGTTTAAATCGTCCTGTTAGGTTTGTAGTTACGTATTTGATTGTGTCGTAATCATACGACGACATCAGGCTACCGTCGGTATCTACCCAGTAGCTTCTGGAGCGAAGGACACGATCGTTTTCTGCACATGCTTCGTTCGACATGACGATGGTGGCGGAGCCGGTATCACCGTCGAAGTCTGCCTGAAGACCAACGAGCTTGGTCGAGTGGGGCGACTGAGTATCCATGAAGGATATCGATCCGGTCAACGGAAACTCGAGGGCGACATACTCAGGATCGGTATGAGGCTCCCACATATCGTCGAGTTCAGTGCGCTTATCACCGACCACAGTCGTCTTTACATAAATCCGACTGGCATAAATAGAGCGTTTGCCAGAGATCGGGTAACGGGTAATCTGTGAGTAGTATTTATTCCATTTCTGGTACCCGCACAGGTACAACAATTCAACCAGGTTGATCGGACTCACATGTTCTCGACTGAGATGAGCTGGCATCTCATTAATGTCGTAGAAGATCTTGAACGTGCTGTCTGGGCCCTTGTAAATAAGTGCCAGATAATTACCTTCAATCTCGATGGGGCGATTACGGGCATCCAGCATTTGATAACGGTCGATGACTCGCGTTAGACCATCTCGAGTTGTCCACGTGTCTCGAACTTCTGGGGACAAAGCCACCCATTTAGGTCGCAACGTAACCGGATCGATCAGACGTGCTTGTCCTTCACCGGCCTGGATCAGTGGATCGACCATGTTGCGGAGATAGTGAATTGTCAGTGGTGTCATGCCCTTAATCACCTGGAATAACCCAAGCGTTGTGGCATCAAAGCCAGGGGCATTTGCATCATCCAGATGGCCAATTGACGTATCCATTACCGTCAGTACGTTTCGTGTACCGTATGCCACACGTCGCGCCGCCCATTTGTCCATGATGAAGCCGTTCTTACCGAAGAGCATTCCTTCTATTAATTCATAGATCATCATCATGGTGTTAGTCAGTGCCATCCTCGCGATGTCGAGTGCGGACGATTCCATGTTACTGGTGATCGGGATGGTATTACTGATCGACAAAGCACGGTAATAGAGGTCGTGGATCTCGTTCTTGGAGACCATTCCAGAATCACTGATTTCAATATCACGAAGGCCAGCCGGGATGACTGGGATATATCGCGTCGTAGCGTTAGCTTTGTAGAGATTAATAAACTCTACACGGATGGCACGAGTCGGCGACTTGCTCTTACGGACTTCAAGTTCTTTCAAATGCCTAACGAAAAAACTATAGCCGGTCTCGGCCTTCTCGGAAGTATCTGCGACAAAGTCTTTCGTTACTGGGTCGAAGATGGCCGTTTCACGACCACTGATAATGCCTCGATAGATGGACTTAAGGCTCATCAAATCACGGAAGAACTTCGGATGTAAGATTTCAACTTTAAGGTCGATGTAGGAGAACGTGAAATCGCGCTCCTCAGAACCAACCCGACCGAATATCTTTGTTGAATACAGCCCTTCATCATGGAATTCACTACTGGCACCATCGGTGATATCCAGACTCGTTACCGGCGTCATCCCACCGACCCTTTCCTTGGTCAGTATCATGGGCCATATTTTAGCAGGGGCTTCGGCGTAGTTCATTTCAAACACCTGTTTATGGTCGTGAATCGACCGTTGGTATGAGAAGGCTCGCTATAAAAAGCCTAAATGGAGAATATCGATGGCTAACGACAACATCGACCTAGATGATTTTGATCTCGATGATTTCGACTTCGAAAGTCCGGAATTCCAGGCTGAAGAAGATGATCCCAATTCGAGAAAGCCTGTTAACCGAGTGGTTAAAGGGGCTGTCAGGGGTCTTAAAAATGAATTCTTGACCCGTGACGCAGTCCGTAAATCCCTCACCATGGCATTGCCGGAGGGGTACGGGCTTCTAGCGGACTCATTTGACAACATTTCCACCGATGCGCAATCACTATACGATAGGATAGCTGGGGAGTCGCCAGAGGTAATTAAAGGGAGTAAGAAGTTTAGCCGGCGTGTCATGAGTCTGATCGGCGACAAGATTCTCCCGAAGAAACTCTCCAATCGTATCAATGATGCACTTGAGGAAAGAGAAGACTGGAATACCAAGTCAGATGCCGATTATAAACGTGAGCAAGAGAACAGCGAATTAGCTGCGCTGACTGAGATATTCAAGGCGAAGACTGCCGGCGATGTAGAACGCGAGAAACAAGACGCGGTAGACAACGTAGAAGGCAAAGTCATCGAGCAGGCCCGCTTTAAGTCTAACATCGAAGCGCTTGCTGCAATCAACCGGAGTATGTCTCGTCTGGTTGGTTATCAGGACAAAGTGACTATTAAGTACCAGCAGAAGATGCTCGAACTTAATTATCGAAATGCCACTACATCCAAGCAGCTTCTCGACTTCATCACCATTTCATCCCAGAAGCAACAAAGCGTCCTCGAGAACATCCGTAAGAACACAGCGCTCCCGGAAGCAGTCAAGATCCGTGGCAGTGAGATGTTTGGTCAGATGGCTCGTCAGCGACTGATGGGGAGTGGGATCAGTACCATTTCCAACTGGTCGCAGAATTACTCCAAGCAATTAATGGAGAATGTCACCGGGCTGGTCCAGGGCATCGTTTCCCCAATGTCAGAAGCTTCTCGAATGGGTGGCGATGACATTGATAAACCAGGTCTGGCTGGTGAGGTCATAGGTTCAACCATTGGTGGTGAAGTCCGCGACCGCGCGTCGATGGCAATTTCGTCTCTGTTAGCCAAGAATAAATACATCGCCAGTGGAAACGAGAGGATCAGGGGAGCTCTTTCAGGAATCCCGCAACGGGTCAACGAGTTTGCTCTATCGAAGACAGAGGGCGACGGCTACAAATCTGTATTCACCCAGATGCTTAAAGATTTCATGCCCAAGTTCATCTTGAACAGCAGGGTAGGGGATGATTCGATTGAGGGCCTAGACGACGTAGCTACATTCGACAAGATCAGTCGACGGTCTCTCATTGAGATTATTCCGGGATACCTCTCCGAGATTGCGCATTGGTCTCGCATCGCCGTGACTGGTGAGAAGGATTCGGAGAAGAGGGTTTACAACGTTGTTCGTGGCGGCATCTCCACTGTAAAAGAACAAGCGCGCGATGTCAGTCGGCAAGTCATGACTCGACAAGAGCGTGAATCGCTTCGCCTTGCGACAGACGATTTCCTTAAGGAAATTGGCGGTGACGTTATGCCGTCAAAGGCTCAGCGTGTCCTGAAGCGTAAGCTTCTGGATGAACTGGCTAATGGTAGGGATCTCGTTCCATCGAGACTCGTCCAGCCTGAGGAATACCCAGGCGAGGACTATGCTGTTGTGGAGGAAATCACCTCCCTGATCGCAGATACTTTCGGACTTGATGCCGAAGGTAAAATGATCGACAACAGTACGGAAAGTAAAAAGCAGTTTAACGACCGTACAGATTCATTCCGCCGTATCGCCAACATGATTCCTGCTGTTGGTGACCGGGTACGCATTTTCAGTGATGTGGTCGGTAAAGATGTAATGCGTCAGCTCGGCTTTATCAGTCGAGATAAAGACGGTCGTGAAGACAGGGTTAATCACGGTAAGTTCTGGGACTCGGTGTTCGATGATGAAAATGACACAGCTGGCCCGGCAGGAACTCCGAAAAGCGACAAGGCTACTGTTGATAGGACTGGTCACGCTCTGGATCGCTTGTTGGGCAACAATAAAGTTTCTGCTTTATTGTCCGGGAATGCTGATCGAGCTAATGATCTATCCTCTGGTAACCAAATCCCCACAGGTCGATCCAAAGGACTCGAACGATACCTAGGTGAGAAAAGTACCCTAATCACCATTTTGACGGAGTCACGTGGTTTCCATTCGGATACCGTCGAACTGCTCAAGCAGATGACGAACTGTTCATGTGGTGGTAACGGCAAGGCAGTCGAGGGTATAAACACCAGGGTATCGGATCACCTCAATCGGATTCATGAGGGCGTATCAAGTAAATACAAACAAGGCAAGGAATACGCCAAGGTCAAGTACAGCGAGTTCCTGCCAAAATTCAATGAATTTAAGAAGACCGGTAAGGACATCTGGATTCAGGGTGAGGACCATCCGTTGCTTCAAGAATGGAAGCTTAAAGCAGGTCATTATAAAGATGCTGCCAAAGGCACAACCATCACCAAATGGGAGGACATCTCTGCCGACGTCCGAGACATCAAGACTGATGTGGTGGCTAGCTACAAAGACATCATCGAATCTGCTGTCTTTACGGACTATAAAGGCAAGGTGACTGGAAAGGTCTCCACGGCACTGACTAAGTTTGAAAATACTCGGGCAGGTGCTGTTACGGCTGATCTTATTGCGGGCGGTAAAGTGCACAGTAAGGCACTCAGTAATAAGATCAATGAGGTTCGTGGGGATGGTTCTCTCAACACCATCCGGGATAACCTCGGTACGGAAGCCGCCAAGGTGGGCGAAGGAGTCAAGGCCCGCACCAAAGGGTTTAAGCCCCGTGTCCGTAGGTTGATGAAGTTCTTCAAGGGCGGTAAAGCCGGAAGTGATGTCACCTCCGAACTGACCGGTGATTCCCAAGAAGATATGGTCACTCTCGCCATTCGTTCTGTACAGCTTCAATACGAAACCCTCAAGGAAGTCACGCAGGAGAAGGTCCGTAAGGGCTCGATGCAGGACATCTGGTCTCGTCGAAAAGATGTCGCAGCGCAAGCCAAGGATAAGATCAAGGGTAAGTTCGAAGATACCGGTGGTCTGTTAGGTAAGGGTGGAATACTGGCCGGCCTCCTTGGTAAGTTAGGTCTCGGTGGAGATGGGGGTGACGGCGGTGGTTCTGGCGGCATTATCGATTCAATAGGTGACCTTTTCGGTGGTGGTTCTGAAGGGGACAGGAAGTCTCGTAAGAATCGTCGGAGGGCAGGGCGTACCGGTAAGATGGGTAAAGTTCTCAATGCCGGTGGGCGAATGCTGGACAAGATGGGTCGGTTCGGGCAGGCAGTCAAACTCGGCGCCAAGGGAACTGGAGGTCTCCTGAAAGGATCATGGTGGGCCACCAAGATGTTGGGTAAGGGTGTTGGAGGGGCGTTCGGCCTCGCTAAGAATGTCCTGACCAACCCATTGACTCGGACGGCACTGGGTATGGTGGGTCGTGGTGCACTTGGTGCGCTTGCTGGTGCGGCGGGGCTTGTGAGTGCTCCAGTACTCGCGGTGATCGGCGTCGGTGTTGGCGCTGTCGCCATCGGTACACTTATCTACGGTGCCATGAAAGATAAGTTGCCGTTACTTGCCCGTCTGCGAATGATCCAGTACGGCATCAAACCTGACCCGAAGGGTAACGAGGTCCGCATTCTGGCAGAAATGGAAAAGCTTGCTTCAAAACACGTCAGGGTAAGTGAAGATGGAAAGGCAGAACTTGACCTGAGTGTTATACCAGTTGAGCAAGTCGCTAAGGTATTCAGTGTTGAAATGCCTGAGGGATCAGACCCTAGAGAGAACGAACACTTCATGCGAATGATGAAGTTCCTCTATGGTCGTTTCCGTGAGGTCTACCTGACTCATGTTTCCAACTATTACATGCTTACCAAATCAACAGACATCGGTCAGGTTGATGCTAATGTGGTTGGCAAAGCTGCTATCAAGTTTGTCAATGGCGTTTCCATGAAAGGTAAGGAAGCTATTTTCGATCAGATGGAGGCCCCGTTCGCAGATGAGGATGAACTTGAATACGACGCCGGTGATGTAGAGGATGAGTACGAGGACATAAAGGAAGATGTCATCGAAGAAGCTGAGAAGGGTACCAACAAGTCTGCTGCTGAGAAGCATGCCGATGCGCTGAAGAAAAGCGCTGCCACTACAGGAGGTATTGCCGCCGTAGCCGCATCGTCTACTGCAGTCGTTCAAGGACGTGGTCCCGGAAGCGATGCCAAAATGGCAAAGAAGGTAAAGGCAGTCCACGATAAAGTAGCAGCCATGAAAGTCCGCAATAGGGCACAAGGCAATAAGACAACCAGTGCTACAGTCGCTGCCCAGGTAACTGGTGGGGCGGGTACAGCTGCTGGTGGTGTGGTCTTCGCCGCTGCGCTTGCCGAGGCAATGACGAAAGTCACCAACGACCTCGACGGCGGAAAAGCAGTGCGCTACCGGATCTATGGACTGACGGAGATGATGGCTCAACGAGTTTGGTCACTCGGACTCATTGAGAATGCATTGTTCCCGATGGTTAACTACGACAAAGACAAACAAGCTTTTCTCAAGGATGTCAATACGGCCTATAAAGTCGTTGAGTCTATCCTGGCCCCAGTCGGGGATAAGGAAGTCGAAAACGTTTACGTCTGGTTCCATCGCCGTCTTGTACCGGCTTTCCTGAAGTACTGTTCTGGTGTACGGATGCGTGCAAACATTGACGCTATGGAAGCCGACAAACGTCTCGAGCCAATGCATCTTCTCGATGTGCTTAAGGAGATGGCCAATGCTCGTGATAATGCCGGGATCTCTGTCTGGGATATCACTGAGTCTCCGTGGAAAGGTTACGTCCTGAACGAAAACATGGATTCGGTAAAGGATGCACTTTACCAAATTCAGTTGAAGATAAAGGATAAACAACTACAGGAGCCTAAGACCGCCCAGGCAGGCCGTGTACGTGGCAAGGACGGTGAGCTGGAAGAGAACGACCCAAATCAGGTCAAACGTCCAGGGACAGATGGTTCACCCACAGGTTCCACAACGGAACCGGGGGTCCTCAGTAAAGCAGGGTCGGCCATTAGTGACATTGCCAGTGATACATGGAAGGGGATCAAACGTTTCTTCGGTTCCAATGACAAGGCGCCTCAACAAGGAGCTGTATCGGGAACCGGTCAGTCAGTAGCGTCTGGTTCATCCACTTGGCCTCAAAGCACACCTGTCAAACATCCAGGTGGCGGTACGGGCGGTAACATCAACGACATCCCTCAGCCGAAAGGCGATGGATGGGAGAACTCTCGCGACACGTTGATGGCTGCGGCCAACATGGTAGGTGTAGATCCATCCCTGGCTGCGTCTGTGGCTGGTGTTGAATCTGCGTACCGTCCTAATGCCCGACCGTTCTCCAAGAAAGAAAATCGATTCCTGTCCTCGGCTGCTAGTTATTATCAGGTGATTACCAAGACCTGGAAGTACCTGATGGGTAAATACGCCGCTAAGTATGGAATCGACCCATCCACGACACAAGCAGACCCTCGTGCGAATGCTCTACTCGGACTGGAGTACATCCGTGAGAACATCGATAACATCAAAGGGGCTGTAAATAATCGTGGGATTGCTGACACCGATGTATACCTGGCTCACTTCCTTGGTCCGGGTGGGGCTAAACGATTCTTGAGTGCTCCGCCTGGCGATGCCGCTACCAACCACGTGGGGGCCGATCAGGCAAGATCGAACCCGAGTATCTTCTACAGCAGTAATGGACAACCCAGGACTGTGGCTGATGTCTATCGAGACTTCGATAAGAAGCTGACTAAGTGGAGGATGCCAGATGCCCCGCAAGTGGCATCTACAATGAAAGGGGGTGTTGTTGACGCCCCTGCTGAAGTGGAGGCTACCGCTGCCACAGAAGCCGCCGGCACAACCGGTACGTTGGGTTCCGAGGTCGTAGGTCCACCATCACCGCCGTCAATGGTCAAAGTGGCCGAAACGCCACCGTCGACAAATACTGTGGTAGACACACCAGTGACATCCACCTCTGTGAACAACATTGAAGAGAAGGCCGATGCCCGCCAGACCCAGAATTCCATTGCGAATATGGCCATGGTAGCAGCAACAGCCGATGCTCAAACGTCTACACAGGCAGCGACACAATCTGATAACTTCGGAGGTACCGAGAAGTCGTTCAATAGACTGATTGGTGTTAACGAAGCCCAGCTGCAGCAGCTGGTGACCTTGGTCACCTTGATGCAGTCTGGACAAGCGGCTGTTGAGAAAGCAGCCGCCCCAGAGAGTCAGAGCCAGCCCAAAGGTGCTGTCAATACATCGATCAACACCCCACGACCTGCTCCGAAAGGTGCTGTGTCAGTTGGGAGAGAGTGATACAGTAGGTGTGGGGGAATTCCCCCACACCTATCTTTTTTCCTGAGGTAGTTCATGAACAACATTCTTGACAGCGATTGGGTTAAATCGGCTTTCTTGCTTCCGGCGGATACGACAATCGGGGGCAATGAGACTATAGTCAACCGCATCTATTCGAATTCCATGCAGCAAGCTGGCGATACCACGCCTGGCGGGTGTTTTATCATCAACCCTCTGGCCCAATTTACGCGTTATGCTGACCTTAAGCATAACGTCTATGGTAACGGCACCGATAGTAACGGTCAGAACATCCTGATCCCTCGTGTGTCCCGCATCAACAAGACGTCACCGACTTCAGGCAACGGTATGGGACGCATCTACCATGAGAAGTTCATTGAGAATACTCAGGTAGTGCACTTTCGTTGTGGGCTTCCAGAATTCAACACCATGACATCGTTCTATGCGAACTACTACTCAGTACCAGCAGCCTCCATGGCTCGTACTGGTCGTGCCCCAGGGTTCTTCTATAATCTCGGTTGGGCACTCGGTTCGATCGTAACCATTCCACTGATGCCGTTTGTGTTTGCAGGTAAAGTCATCAGGTTCTTCCTTCGCCGACCCGCGAGTAAATACTACTACCTGAAACCCACCATGTATCCGTACTGGACCGCGGTGTCATCCATGGTGAACGGCATTGCCGCTAACATGGGTGTGATTCCACGTCCGATCTATGAAGGATCCAAACACCTTTACAACAAAGAAGATGGACTCGACAATGAGGACATCATCGGTTACCACAAGCTCATTCCGACGATCTATCGTGAGAACGGCGGGTTGGATGTATTTGCTATCGCTCAGCGTGGTCAGCGACTTGCAAACGCCAGGCATGCGATCTTAAGGGGTAAGCTTAAGAAGGAGTCCGATCCAGATAAGATCAAGAATATATTCAAGCGATATCTTTACGGGCAAGACCTCGGTCGGGTTTACACCGAACTGAATAACACTACCCAACCCACGCTTAAAGCTTATGCTGATCTCTGGATGAACAACTCCCGCATGGGTAAGATGGAGGTTGAAGAGGCTGCCAGTAACACGGAAAACGTAGAACGTACCATTCGTGGCGATGAGGGCAGTGAAAGTCACGGTGCATACATCGATGCGTTGTTAGCCGAAGCTCGCATGGGTTCTGATTTCGTATCCTTCCGTGTTGACTATACAGGTACCCAGTCAGAATCGTTCAACAACGCAACCAAAGAACCGTCCATTCAAGGTCAGATTAACGGCATCTCGGCCTCAGCGCGTGAGACTCGATTTGCTTTGTTTGATGGTGCTATCACGGGTGCTGCCGGTATGGCGGTTGATGCAATGAAAAGTTTCGTTGCAGGTGGACTTCAGGGTATGGGCATCCAAGGACTGGCTCAGTTGTCTGGTTCTGCTTTCGTCGACATTCCAAAGGTATGGGACAGTTCGAGCTGCGACTTCAATAAGTTGTCATTGACCATCCCATTACGGTCACCGTATGGAGATCCGGTATCTCGCCTTCAGAACCTGATTTTGCCAATGTGTTGCTTGTTTGCCATGGGTGTCCCTCTGGCCACTGGCAAGCAGTCCCACACGTCCCCTTTCCTGATCGAGTATTTCGCTCAGGGTCGTGCACATTCACGCCTTGCCATGATCGATTCTCTGTCGTTTACACGTGGTGTCGGTGACGTGGGTTGGAATAACGTAGGTGGATTCTTGGGGGTTGATGTCACCGTGGGCCTCATCGACCTCTCGAATGCCATCAACATGCCAATTAACCCATCTTTCGAATTCGGCGAGGCCGTCATTCAGGCTGCTGGTTACGGTATTGGCGGCACAGGTTCATTCCTAGGTGGTGGGGATTTCTCTGCAGGCGGTACGGCAGGCAGTGCCGTTGCTCAAGCCATGCTCGGAAGCACCTATGACGACGATAACAATTACACCGACTACCTGTCTATCCTTGCAGGTCTTCCACTTGAAGCAGAGATTAACATGGCCCGTAAATGGGCTGTTCGTCTTGCCCGTAAGCAAGCTGCAATGGACGACATGACCTCACCTAATCGTATAGCGATGTGGACCATGGACTCCGTCCCTGGTGAATTGGCCAGGATACTCGCAACGTCGACAGAACGTCAATAACGGCATAAGGCCAGGGGACGATCGTCCCCTGGCCACTATGTCACCGACTCACCATCATTGGAAACTGTTCACGGATCACGTCACCTACACTCACCTCTTCGAAACCAGGTGCAATCTGAATAGCCATGCCTAATTCATCATGGAGCTCCAATACCCGCACTGTATCTTTAGATGGAGCGGTAAGGTACTTCATGTCTACAATGGTTTCACCGTTGCGCACGTACTTGTACCACATTGGATCTATTAGTGCTAACTTGGTGACCAGCTCTTCACCGTACACCTTGAGATCGGTTGGTGCCGGGGTGGGGATCGTGAAGTTAGACAGGAACACTGAAATGAAATCCGGCTGATTAATCAGAATATTCTCAGGACCGATTCCGCGTAACATGGCGTCAAGGCCGGCAAGAGACCCCATTCCGGCAACTGTAGGCAGCGCGAAAACAACAGCTTGGTAATAGACATCGGGGTCTGTATTATCCCTAACCTGATCGAAGTAATCGAACATGTTGAGGCTACTGGCCCCTGACAGAGTGGCTCCCCAAATCGCTGATTCGATGCCCACGTTCACCGAATCTAGGAATTCTGGAGCGATCCCCATGTCCCCCATAACACCGAGGAGTCCTTGAACATCCCCCATGCGTCTCGGATCACCGGACTCTAACGCATCAGTTACATAATTGCCGCCAATCTTTATCTTATCGACAATGGACGGATCCATGTCGATGAATGTGGCTGCTTTGTCGAAGACAGTACCACCAGTTGTTTTCAAAACACCCGTCACACTGGTGCCAAATGCACCAAGTCCGGCGTTGAGTAGGTCCTTACCCTTATAACCGGCCTTCTTCATCTCAATCAGAGAATTTATGCTACTGCCAATGTTCTGAATGCCACCCCCACGCTGAATAAGGTCATAGGTGCCTTTCTTGGCAGCTTCATAGAGCTTATTGACCGGACGCGTGTCGGTGATGTTATAGGCGTCGGCAGCTTCGAGTTTCTCAGTGTTGTTGGTTCTGAACAGTGGTTTAGAAATGAGAGACACACGCACCCCCAAGAAAAGAAAAAATAAAAGTAGGAACAGTCGTGGGGATAGCCCCACGACTTATTCAACCGAATTGGGATCTACTCGGATTTCGGGGATGCGGAGTCAGACATGTGATACTTGATGCTCTCCATCAATTCGTCACGAATCATTGACAACGACCCGGTATTCTTCAACGAAGAACGTAGAAGCATCCAGTAGTCCATCTGCCACTGGTGGTGCATCTGAGGGATGACCTTTTTACCATACACGTAGTAGTGCATCAATGGCAGTTCGTTCTCGACCAACTGCTTCTGCAGAATGGGGTTGCGGTCCAACTTCTCCAACATGCCCAACTTGAACATCTTGTTGAACATGGGGAAGTGAACATTCTCGAGTTCCTTACCACGGTTTCTGGCATTCATGCCCTTCATGATACGGAAATCATCGTACTTGTGGCCAGTACGCATGAAGAACCACAGTCCCTCGAGAGAACGAAAATGGCCGTAGAACGGATGTTCGATGTTGCACTCGGATATATTGCTGAGTGCACGACCCAGGCTAGTGGCGCCACGGGAATATACGTTGATGTGCGACACGCCGTCTTCACTGGGATCGATATCGGCGACCGGAGTAGATACCGGTTGAATTGTCGGCTTGGTTTCTTCAGGCATGATGATGTTCCTGTTATGAGCTTGGTTGGAGACTGTTATTTGCCGCTCAACGACCTACGAATGGCATCCCCGGCGCGATGATGGTCGATGGATCTCGGGTCGACATTGGCTTTACGAATCTCTGGGATCCGCTCCATGGTCTCTGTCAGGTCATCTGTGGTGCCGATGGCCTCTTCTTCACGGTCGTAATCCTCGATGTCAGCATCGGCAACTTCCTCGCCACGTTCTTCGAACTGGGACTTGAGTTTATCGATGTCGGCATATGGATTTAGGAACATGGGCGTTTCAACTTTCAGCACGCGCCCATCTCGCATTTCCATACTGATACTCATAGAATACCGTACGGGTCCAAGAATCTGGATCGCCTTTTGGAATGTCCGAAAGGTGATTTGACTTCTGGCAATGGCACGGTTAAAGTTGTTACGCTCCTGTCCGATGTCTTTAGAGTTCTTTGGAACTCGTGACCACGGACTGTGAAGGAAACGAGTCAATCGTGTATTCCAGTTCGATGAACTGACCTTGAGTTCTTTGATGGCGAGCACCATACGAAACAAGTGAGTAAGAGGACTTTTTGCCGCATCGACTCGTTTGTCCTCAGAGTCCATCATATCGCGTTGTTCTTTGCTCATGATGTATTCCTGATGAATTACCGCACACATCCCTTACTGGCTTCAAGCAAGCTAAGGATATCCTCGATAATAAAGTTTATGGATCTATGGTAATACTCACGTTCCGACTGATCCATTTTAAGGATACTGTCAATGAGTTTTATGATGTAGTGCCTGTGCGATTCAATCCAGTCTAACGGATGGATGAGTTCGTCAGCATCTGTGATATATGCGTCTAAAGGACGGAGTTCGCGATTCGTGTACTTGCCTTTCCATTTGGCAGGTATGTACCCTTGAGCGGCCGCCACTAAAGAACCTTGGATTAATGCCTCCTGGAGTTCAAGCAACGAACTGGTAGTTACCATTAAAGAGACAGAACGGGATCTGGATGGGATGAAATTTATATTGGTTAAGTCATCATTTACTCCTATTTTATCGAGAATTGTTTGATAGATGTCGCCTTGTACGGGCTGTTCTTCTTTAACACCGAACAGCCATCCGAATAACTGTTTAAACATATACACTCCAGCGCCACACGCCATTCCTATGTGCGACTACCTTTAGGAGATTTTCCAATGTCGGAACTCAATCCCATTGAAGGGGACCTGATGCCTGATGAACCCGAATATATTCGAAAGCCCCCATTCGAGATCAGTGAATCAGTAGACCCGCTTGATGTCATTCGAACCACGCAAAGCATACGCATTGCGATGGTTAAACAAGAACTCCAGACCGGTCTACCAAACATCGACAAAGATAGCCGTGATTTTACACAGCTACTCCGTGACCTTGACAGTGCAGCACTCACAACCCGTAAGATCGATGTGGAAGAACGTCAGGTTGATGAATCGCAACGTCTGGCAAACGCGCAGAACGAGCTACTCAAAATGCTTGGGGGTAAGAACCCGTTCGCTGTTGAATTGACTGCGGGACCACAGCCTCCACGCATACAGCGTGATGATCCGTCAGCACTGCCACCACCGGTACTGGTACCCGATATCACTGTACAAGGTACACAATCCGTCAATTACGAAACATATGTGCAGTCGATTGAAGAGTCTGAACGACAAATGCGCGATGGTGACGATGACTAATCACCAGCCACCTTGTAAGTGCCAGGTAAGATAAACGAGAAATCGCTAGCCGGCAAACACTCGAGGTGAATGAAGTCCTCCATTACCATCTCGAACAGACCGTGTTTGTCAGCTTCCATGAAGAACTCGTTATCCACAACAAACTCCCCAGGATCCCGTTTATGGATCCTGGGGATTATGGTCGATACTCCGTTGATGGGTTTCGCCAACAACCGTTCGTGATGAATAGTTAACCATTCATTGAAATCGTAGAGAGCCCACCCGTTGTAGTGTTTATCGATGAACTCCGGGGTCAGCATTGAAGAGTCTAGCCTTACAACACCGATCTCGACATAACTCGGCAGCAGCGCTGCCAGTACTGAACGGAGATCTTGCAGTGTCGGCCCTGGGACGAAATACGGGAATGTGTTTAGGTCAATGCGGACTGACGTGATGTCAATCTTACGCATGTACCGCTCCTGGATTGATTCCAGGTACTTCATGATGATCGGTATGATCCCTGTAATAAGGCTCTTACTGAGTGTCGTATTATCACGCTCGGCATAAGCCTTATCGAACTGCTCGTTGGTGACCCTCCCGCCAGTCAGAGCCTCGAAGTCATCACGACTTCGATTACGGTACTGGACAACGTCGATGTGTTTCAAGACATCGACATCGAGTTTCAGGAGGGTGCCCATACGAGTATCGAACAGTGCATCGAGATGTAGCAGCATCGTAAGGCTTTTACTCACGATTCTTCCTCTTGATAATGTATTGTTGAAATAGTGAACAATCAGACTTTTGTAGGCATCATGCCAAGAATGATCATAAACACTACCCAGGGATTACCCTTTAACATGGTGAGCACATTTTCGTACGAACTGGCGTTATCGCGCACGATATCGGAAACGACGACGCTGCGCTCTGGCCACGTAACGGCTTTGGCCACGTGAGCTAAGAAGGATTCAAGATGTCCCGATGCGATAGGTGCCATCATTTCCATGTATGTGACACCTTGGGTGTAGAAGTCGAAAACCCCTTCACGCCCTTCACCTTCCAGATCTTCGTTCTCAACAAAACGATACCAGATGGTGGCCAATTCGTTTACACTGGCCACACTGAACCACCTGATACGTCGAATCTCGTGGATGTCGTTCTGGAGTATTTGCTGAGTCGCACCAGAGGCAACGTTAACCCGATCGGCACAATAGAGGTTGAGCCAATCACCTATCGCAACGATCCGATCCTGAAGCATAATGCGGTCATTATCAGTGTACGCCATATTAGACCTCGTCTAGGTTGTTATCGAGCATCATACCGCGATACAGAATCGCCATGGTCGATGTTGAACTGGTTAGGCTTCCGTGCGATGTAACCTCTTCAACACTGACTTCGCCATTCTCGATAAGTTGCCGATCGTATTCGAGCTGTGAGGTCCTGTCGCCACCACGGACTTTGATCTCCTCGATCAACGTCTGTTCAAGACCTTGAGCAAGTTGAGATTGCACTTCCGGGAACGAGATCTTTGAACCCTTGGATTTCCCTGTAACCTGACCGGATAATTCATCGACGTGTCTGGCATTTTCAGGGATTGATGATTTCTTCGTCAGAGTCTGTGCTTGACGACGCACTGTCATGTCAAGCACCAGATACTTCTGAGGTGTTAGGAACGTGGTCCCTGTCTGCGGATCAGTGAGCCAGATCTGCTCAAAGAAAGGATGACCAATTTCATCAGCCACGGCCAACAGACTTTCCATGGTAATTCTGGGGTCTTTAAGGTTCGGCGAGTAAAACGGAATGATTTCCTGATGCACTCGCTCTTCTTCATTTGCTGGCTTGGCAAGGGAACGGATGTAGTGATCGAATTCGATGTCCGACATCTCATCAAGCCGCTTCTTGGTCAGCTCTGCGTTATACACGTCACCTGGAATAATCCCAGCGAGGGATTTCACGATAAAATCAGTGACTTCAATACGGCTGGCCATGTGCATACCTCAGTGTACAGTCGGGAGATCGTATTTAACGATCGTCGGTAGGACCAGCTGACGGAAATGGCGCAGCCAGTCATTTGGTTCGATGTTGTCCACTAGGCACGTACGAGCCGATATGGTGGAGACGTGCAGAGCAGATAACTGATCACGCCAGTAGCGATTCAGCTCGCATACTTGCGCACCAGCTTCACCAGAATTGCAGTGGAAGTTACGCGCAAACCGATTAGCTGCGCTTGGGTTGTCTTTTGCCAGCAGGTCGACTACGGCAGTCACTACGTTATTGGACATTTCTTTAATCTCCGAGGAGTCTTTGGGAAGGCTGGTGCATTGATGTACACCAGCCTCAGATTATTAGACGGCTTTCTCAGCCTGTCTGTTTACGATCTTCTTCATCAACTCGGTAGCAGATATCTTACCTTCCGCTACTGCGTTGGCTGTTGCCTTAGGTGTCATTACCTTAGTATCCGTCGTCCCTGCGGATGCCTCAGCGATACTGGCTACCGCTATCCCTTTGGCCTTGACAGCTGCGTCATACCAGTAAGGACGGTACGTGCCAGCACGCATGTTCAACAAGTCCATGGTAGACAGGAATGGAAGTTCGCTGTACGTGCCCTTCTCTTCGAGAGGAAGCCAGAACCCCCGCGTATCGAGTAAAAGGCCCCAGTCGTACCCTTGGGCTTTGATGTCGTCGTACAGCTCTCTAGGGCTGCACAGAAGGCCTTCAGGCATGTCATGCCAGAGGTTGCGCATCATGCACATCTCGGACGTAATGGTCATGGCGCGTTGCAGTGCCGCGTCTGTCTCCATCAGGCCGCGAATGGACTTACGGGTCAGGTTGACATCGGGGTAAAGATCAAGGCGGAAGTTAGGTTTGCCTTTAGCCTTGTTACCGTCTTTGTCGCTGATGCCGTAGTAATCATAGCCTTTGCAATACACAAACTCAGTCAGCGATGGTTTCAGGCCTTCGGACTGGGATACGACCACTTCGAACGGAATGCCAGATGGACCAGATTTGCCACGCAGGTTAACAAGCGTGATGCAGATGAGATCGGTGTCGCCCTTCAGATCGTCCTCATCGTCACGAGGGAACTCAGGGAACTTATCACCATCGATCATTGGTACCAGGCTGACGCAGTACCAGCAGTTTGCAGTCAGGAAGCTGAAGTTCTCAGGTACCTTCTTCATCTTAAGGTCGCCCTTAAGAAACTTGAGGCGCTTGACATTCGGCTTGTACATGTCGAGCTGGTATTCCTGACCCACATGGGCGGTCATAAGGAAATGTACACCGGAACCGCCTGTGACACCAGTGACCTGATCGATCAGCTGACTCTTGGCACCGGCACCTTTCATGGCCACCATGTTCAGGTCTTTAGATCCCACATCGCCCTTCTCGTACATGTCCATGATACCTTCTGTCTGAAGACCAGACAGCGAATCTAGGAATGTGAGAGTGGGTGATGGGATCTTGATCAACTCACCAGAGGTCTCATCGACGAACGGGGTGGTAATCAAGATCCCCTTATCGGCCCGGCGATCCTGGGAGTATTCACGCATCGCATTCCACCAGCCATTGCCGGTATAAGTGTTGGCGTCGGTGAACAACAGGCGGTTCTGTTCGATCAGATCCACATCAAACAACTCTGGGAACTGCCGGAACACGTTCATGATACGGCCCGGAGACAGCGTATTCTCTGAGTCATGCGCCATCATAATGGCGAGTGAAACCCGATTCATTACAGACCCGAGTTTGAACAATGAGATCACTGTCTTGAACATGTTCGGCAGGCCGGCCACACCAGTAAAGTGGTTCAGGCCACCGCACAGTATGGATTCACCGTGTTTGCCTTTGTAGTACTTACCGGTCTGGATATCGAACAGCGCACCAATGTTCCACATGGGGCGGATGGACGGTGCGACCTTGAATTTTGAAAACGGATTTGTCGACATTGGTTACATTTCCAAACGGAGATGGTAATTAGTTGGCGCAAACGATATGAAAAACTGCTTTCTTTTAACAGGGAGTCTTCCAATGCAATACGCTGATTACGATTCATTTGACACAGTTAGTCTAGAACATCTTGAGTTCATTGCCCGTAACATCTCCATGGAGGCTTGGAACGCCCCTACCTTCATGGTCGATGCCCGCAAACGACTCTCCCAGTTCTTCACAGGCGCTAGCTCTTATTTCAGCAAACTGAACATCGGCACGCTTGCCACCCTGCGCCCACTGTCCAGTGACCTGGATGGGATTATCGCACGATTCGGTTTTGTCGATGCCAGCAATAAGAGCATCATCGTGCCCGAGGGGTTCATTGGTCAATGGGTGCCCTATAGCGAGGCCTTGAAAGACGGCATGAACAAGGCCATCAAGATCGAAAACATGGTTCTTAAATTCAACGAGACCATTGGCCGCATCTTACACAACCCTGACATTCTGTCAGGTGCGAGTGGTATCGGTCACGCAGGACCGGTTGCTGTCGGAGTCACTGAGACAGCGCAGATGATCGGCAAGGTCTTCTTCGACGGCTCGACCGTCCACATCCACCGGCAGTTGGGCTCCGTCATCGAGCGTGCTCAGGACATCAAAGTCACTAAGAGTAATCTGAATGACATGATGTCACTCGACAAATCCAACCCGAGTACAAAAGTACAGGCTGCAATCGGGCGCACCATGGACCTGTCGGGCCGTTTGATCCCTCTGGTAGAGGAACGTCAGAACATCGCCAAGAATGCAACGCAGGAGCTCGTAGATATCACCCTCAGCATTGCCCGTGAAGTTGAGTCGTATGGCGTACTTCTGTTCCGTATCCGCCAGTTCTCAGAAGCTGTAAAAGACAGCGTAGCTGAGTTGAAAAAGCAGTAGTTCCGCATAAGTGGATGGGAGGGCACGAGTCCCTCCCATCTATGCCGCATCCTACGTTGTAGCCCAGTTAGGCTGGGTCTTACGAAGGACTTTCTCTACATCACGTACCATTGTTTCGCGATCCAGGTACCGTAGCCACCTTGGCACCTTACCGTAGATCAACTCTACTGCCTGTTTGTACTTGCCTTCTTCACAATGGTACACTATCTGGTCAACCATCTTATCCTTCCAGAGGAGAGGACAGACCATAGCTGGGAACGACAGACTATGTACATCATTAACCAGGTAGAACAAACGATTGAATTCAGCGAGGATTGAATCGTCCGGGTTGTAATTGCGGATGAGACGGAAATAGAGACTGGCGACAAACAGAGTTCGTTTGAAGCAGTCCCAAAATCCATTCGACTGGTTCAATGCAACAGATCGGTACATTTTTATAGCCCGTTATTTCACCAATTTGAAATTGCCGAACGGGTTGGCCCAGATTCCAATGTCATGAATCGTTTCGATCACCGTTGCATAACGGAATACAGTCTCAGATTCACGCCAGGTCAACGTAACCACTCGCTTAACGGACTCTGCGAGTGCCGACAGCGCATTCCTACTTATGATGTCTGCGCCCATGATCAGCCTGATTTTAACAGACTTCACCGGAACGACATCCATCGCCCTCAGCTCACGGCCAAGACCGGTGTTGTAATTCACTGACACATCAAGGTGCTTCACCGTATTGGCGATCTCCTTGCGAAGCTTACGTGTCACAACTCCTTTCTTTTCCGAGGCTTCATATAGTAGGTCGGTCATGTCGGTGACCACCAATGACTTATCGCCGGCGATAAACTCATTCAACCGGTTTGTCATAATCTGGAGGTTGTCGACGTTGTAATACGCCAGTCCGGTCGGGGTCTGGTGGCGAATCACCGGAAGCTTGTTATCAGATACAAGACTCAGGTCAGCTTGGTTCTTGCGGAAGACGGAGAGACCAAAACGTGAAATGTCTTCAGATATAGAGTTACTCAGGATGTTCCTCAATATACCCACGAAAAGATGTCCGATCTGACAACTGTCCTGATCAATGAAGTGGTCCCTGACCTTCTCCATCACTTCGACACTATCCTTTAGATAGAGGACAGCGTTACTGGAATCCGATTGCGGCTTTCCAGTATCTTCATCGTCGCCATGATCACCGGTCCAATAAACAGGCCGTCCACACGGACTGATCATGCGGTCATCGCCAAGTGAGGTGAAATACCACTTGGGCTGGTCAAGCATACGGTTATAACCAGGGTTACTCTTCCAATACCCCTCTGGCTGGTTTTCAAGCTTGTAGGTAAGGTCGTACCCATTGAGTGCAATGCAATTACCTTTACCAGCCCACTGATCAGCCATCTCATTGCCATGGTGGCCATTGTGACCTTTGATCCAAGCTAACTTGACCTGGCTGTTCTTATCTCGCAATTCGTTGAGTACGGCATCGACAGACATCCAGTCAGATTTATTAGCGATCTCTTCACCGGTGTGTTTCCTGTAGCCTGTCTGTTTCCAACGCTCCAGGTATTTGTTGATCCCCTCGACAACATACTTGGAGTCGGAGTAGATGACGCTGGTACTGATGCCTTTTTCGAGGACGTAATTCAGAGCTTCACGTGCAGCGATCAGCTCTGTCTGGTTGTTGCTATTGGCCCGTGGCACCCCACCGAACTTATCGATGTAGTTGACCACTTTAACGGCCTGAGTTTCGTCTTTGGTGTCAATGTAGCCATTTACAGTCGGAGTTGACTTCGGACTGCCGCTCCCCTTAGTTGGAAGATCGTTGACATTGAAAACATAACCATGTACACCCCAACCACCAGCTCTTTCATTGCCATGGTAACCACCGTCGGAGTACAGTATCGCACTGTACGCTACAGACGTGTCACCTTCCGTGTTATTAGACATACTACACCCTAGCTAGATGGTTTCTACTATACGTCGTGCTCATGAGATACCCTGGATCATTTTTGAAAAACTTGACTCGTCCTCAGGCAGGTTCCCTTATGGCGTGCCATATCCTCAGCCATGTAACGTTCGTCATTTCTCAGGTATGTCCTAAGACGTTCTGTATACGTTAAGAGCAAGTCTATACGTTCCTCCTCAGTTAGTCGTCTGACGTCTACAGTTGGGAACACAGGGTGTTTATGACCCAGGTGCACGGTCCGTTTGAACTCAGTGCATGTGCCTGTCATGGCGGCAATATCGAAGACAGGTGAGTAGATGAACGAACTGTTGTTCACATAGTGCGTAATGGAACACGATCCAAGAGAGACCAGTAACCAGAATACAAATACAATCCGAGAACTGCTGTAGAATTTTGAAATGGTCATTGTGGTCTGCCTATTCACTCAGTTTGTTCCATCGCTCGATGTAATCGAGTTCAGATTTATCTGGTGTCGTTGATTTGGACTTTGGCTTGTGTGTCTTATTTGTGCCGGTTGGTTTCTGATAAACCGGCTCTATTGATTTGACAGGAGGTGCTTTAAGCTCTAGGTAGCGATCTCGATGCCATTCCATTCGTTCAGTCAGGAATGCGACATCTTTATCGTACTCATCGCGAAGCCTAGCGTAACGTTGCTCGTGCTCGATGATAACTTTCTTCTGTTCGGCAGCCATGAAGTACACATACGTGAACAAATACGCCATCACTAGAAAGCCGAGGTTGCAAACAATCAACGCTAGGTTCTCATGCACAAACTGTCTAAACGTACGGTCGCGTAGCCACATCTCCCTGATAAACAGGAAGAGCGCTCTGCTTAGTTTAGCCAGCGCAAGAAAATTCATCGTTATCCCTAAAATGATATGGACGTTTCAAGTATTTTAACGATTGTCATAAGTTAAGTGACAATCTCCGGAGAAAGACATGTATAAACTAAAAGCCTTTGGCGTAATCGCGTCACTGATCGACAACACGCGCGAGGTTGTCGCTCCGGTTGGTGAACTGTCCCCCCGCGCACTGACGTACGCTCGTGAAAAGGAATATCTGAATAGTGCTGCCTCACCCGGACACACTCTGGTTGTTTTCAGCAGCCGGCGCGAAGGCGAAGTCGAGCAAACGGATCCGGTACTGGCCAGTAAGCTACTCCTGATCAATAAGTGGGCTTACGAACAAGCACTGGCAGGCGCTTTCAATCCAAGTACAGAATCGTTTCGCACGGCGTTCATTCAACAGTTCGGTACACAGTACTCGATCTGGTCCATCGGGGCTATGACCGAGGCCCAACCAAATATCTGGATGCCGAGCGTCATTGAAGTCCGCAATATTGTTGACGATGAACTTCAATACCGTATCTGGTACGTCACCGAAGTGTTCGAGCAACAGTTCGACGAATACCAGATCGAAGTCGTCCCACCTGTCGCCGACATTGATGTGTTCTTTGCGGGCAGTAACGCGGTCAAGACAGCTATCGCCGCTCAGACGCACGATCTCACCATGGAACGTGTCCAGGAGATCAAAGAAGGTCATCCTGAGACCTTTATCCGTGGTGAGATGTTCGAGTGGTTTGATCCGATCGACCCCGACGATCGTGACAGGCGGATCACTACTTATTGGACCCCTGTTATCTACGGTATCGCCGGTCTCAATATAGATTCCATCAAGGAATCCTTACGGGACTATATCCTGGCCAACAGCACTCACACTAAGGATGAGTGGGCGGCGATATTCCCTGAGATCTTCACGTCCACTGAGTTCATCTTCGTGCCGATCTATGGCAAGTACTCGATTCCTAATCGTGAACTCGAGTCTGGTTTGTACAGTTCTACAGTCCCGATGCTGGAAGCACTCGGTATCCTGAAGGACTTCGTCCGTGGTGAGTATTACACGCCGGAGTTCATCGATTCGGTTGCTGAAGTGTTTGGCGCTTCGCACAAGGCCATTACAGTCACTGTGACAGGTGGTCCAAAGAACCGCGATGACATCTTCACTTTCACTCAACGTTATCCCGATTACATCAACGTTGACTCTACCGACCTCGACTTCATGCGCATGTCTCCAGATACTCGGCGTTTTGTCGTTGTTTTGGGAGAGATGATGAACGTTGCGGAAGGGATGACTCCAGACTCTGCCGTGCCGGTGAAGTTCTCTCGTCTGATTCGAGACGGTGTACTCTACGTTGCATATACACTCGACCGCTTCCAGTTGATCGTTCTCAGTAAGTATTCTTACAACGATCCTACACTCTCAGATGGCATGTCGGGCGGAGAGCCTGAACTGTTAGAATGATGGGATCCCTCGTAACGGTTGGCGCCCAGTGCTCGAACTGGTCGAGTGACACTCGGCATAGAGGAGGGGCACTGCCCCTCCTCGTTATGCGCTTATCTCGGACAGTTCAACTCATCCAGTACTGCATCTTTACTTTCAGTCAGATATCTCGGCATGCAGTGGATCAGAAGCTCTTTAGTTCTCTCCTCACCAAAGAAGGCAACGAAGGTATGAAACGGAATCAGCCGCCAACCCGTATCTTTACCGAACGCTTTAACCAGACCGAATCGCTTCCATACATCAATTGATGGATAAAGTGAACTTTCAGACTGGGCCCATTTACGCCGATAGAGGTATGGAAGATCACGACCGGGGGAAGACCATTTATCTGGATGTTCTCCGGTCGTGGCTGCGCCCAGGTAGAACTCTACCGTATATTCAACTAGATCCATGACTACCTCACGTGATACTGACGTGTTCGTTATAGGTGCTCTTCAACGACACATGTGAATCATCGATGACGACGATCTGACTGCCAGGATAACTGTTCTGACTTTCGAAGGAATGGCTGATGAAAAATACCTGAGAGTACATCTCATCATCCATGAGGTCCTTGAGGGCCAGTGTGAGGTTGAGTCTGTGGACTTCGTCAAATGTCCGACCTAGTTCGTCGAGGTACAGTGGGAATCCCTGCAACTCAAGGAACTTATACACAACGAGTCTGAATGCCTGGTTGACGATATCAACTTGACTGTCAGAGCCGAACCGGATATCGTCAATCATGTTGTCGGTATTGTGGACGTACATTGGGAACTTGTAATCCAACTCACCTTCTTCAAGGTTGCAGATATCCAGCGCTAGGTTATAGCCCCATACCTTGGCAATGACATCGTTAATGCTGCCGATAAACGTGTTGATGAACACGAGAATCTGTTCAGCAATGATGCCATCCCTGGGTGATAACAACTTCTCCAGTAGGATCAGTGCTGTCTCTTCCGCCTTAGCCTCTTCGAGTGACTTAGTCAGGTCACGCACGACCCCCATCTGTATCTCTGCTTCAGCGAGGGCTTGTTCAAGCGCCGCCAGTGTTACCTGATGACGTTTAACCTGAGCCTCCACCTCTTCCACCACAACGAACTTAACCATCTTGTCCATCAGGTTCTCGAGTTGCTGCCGCCCCAACTCAACACAACGTGTGATATTGCGGGATTCGACCACCCTGTCATGGAATTGTTCAATCTCCTTCAAAGAGTGTTTAGCCTCGGTCAACAGCTCTTTTAAGTTGATGACACGCTCGCCCATCGAATGTGCAATCTCACGCAGGTGCTGGTGGCCATCAAGTGCCTGGAGACTTTTGAGTTTCTCAGTCAGCGGTGCTGCCACAGCCAGAAGAGATTGAATCTCCACCTTAACAGAAACGTCGTGTTTAAACTCACCACACAATGAGATAAGCTCACGTCCACGGGCCCAACCCCCAGCTGCACTCAAACACGTCCACAGTTCGATTAGATCTGGGTTGGTGTTCTTTATACGTTCAATGTCATAAATGACTTCCATGCTTGCACGGGCAGTGTTGATCCATTCTTTCTGCTCAGCAATCTTGGTATCCATGCTATCTCGGAAGACGTACCCTCTGTTCAGCAACTGTTTTATGGTTGCTTCTTCATCGGGGTTAACACCCTCCTTGAATTCATGAGCACACTTCGGACAAGTGAGTGCAGTGCAGTTAGCGATGTGGTCACGTCGATACTCCAGTTCACTGATTCGTGCAGTGCCGTTCATCAGTTTATCTTGAAGTTCGTTTAGCTCACCTTGCTTTTTACTGATCACAGTATGGTCAAGGTATTCTGGATTCTCTGCCTTGACTTCGTGCAGTAAAGAAATGACCTCATCGATTGCTGAGAAACAGTATTCGTGAGCAGGTAATCGATCGTAGTCACTGGCGGTTTTGAGCGTCAGCATCAACTCGTCATGACGATTGTGGATTTCCTCGATGTCACGCTTAAGTTGTTCGGGATCGACGTCTTCCAGTTCACTCAGTTGATGGAGCTGCTTGTCGATCTCCTGGTGCTGATCAGAAATCTCATGCAGTGCAGCGTCAAGCATCTGAACACGCGACCTGAACCCTTCCTTGAGTTGGATGATTTCATCCTCGTCAGTGGTGTTTACCGTGGGAGGGAGGGCAATCTTCAGGTACTTGGCTTTTATCAGGAGTTCATCGATCGTGGACATGATGTTGTGGTACTGACGTTCGTAATCACTGAACGACTGTGCCTCGCTATCACGCTTTGAATTCTGATGCAGCTCAATGAGACGATCACACACTTCCTGTGATTGCCTGCGTAACGACTTGTACGTGTTCTCATCGATCTTCTTGGACGACTCCTGTACCAGACGACCAGATTGATGCTTGATGACCGCTGAGGTGTCCCGCACTGCCCGCTTGATGCGGTTGTGCAGTCCGATGACGTAATCGAAGTTGGCAGATGACAACAACGTAATCCATTCACGACGTTGTTGGGAGTTCATGTCAGTGAAACGCAGTTGACCGGTCAACACCGCATGGAGATCGTTTGTCATGTTGAAATGTTCGCGGACCAGTTCGCGCTGTACTGCCCCAGTATGACCTTCGTTCAACTCCTCGCCATCGCAAATAAATGAATGCGACGGTGCCTTTCCCGTGAAGTCGGTGGTCAGTTCATAGCTACGACCATTGTTCATGACGTTGATGAGTTTGTACCCACCCTTCATGAAGTCCCGTGCGTCGGCAGGAAGCACGGTGAACCCTATTTTAAGAAGACTCGATTTACCTGACCCATTGGTACCTAGGATGATTTGAGTCTTCAAGGAAGGCTTGACTTCGAACGTCTCAATCCCCTTTAAATAAAACCGCTTACAGCGATGAAGAATAAGCTTACTAATAAACATCTGGGTTATCCTTCCCTAATTCTGTAGGATAGGCTCTGTGTGTTACATTTAACAAGAGGTGGTTATGTTCGATAACACAGCTAGTGTTTTCCGATGTGTGTTTATCGGAATCGCTGCCGAGAACAAGCAACTTGGGTCAAAAGAGCTCGTGGTAACACCACATGAAAAACTCCCTTTTATGGACGGTGAGTTAGTCCATCGGGTTGACCCGGTTGAATACGAGAGTAAAGACAAGGATGGTAAAGTTGCAGGAGGCACATCATTCGTTTCAAGTGATGTAACTGCCGTATGGCTACCCGAAACTAATCGGAAAACAGCGCCCGATATTCGTCGGGGTGAATATATATCACTGTGGCAGTTCGGGAGTAACGACAAGTACTACTGGCGAAGCATGGGTCTTAATGACGATCTACGTCGCCTTGAGACTGTCATCTGGGCCATTAATGCCAACCCGTCAGAGTCTCAAGACGGATTCGACCCGGACAACATGTATTTCGTTGAGTTCAGCAGCCATACAAAAATGGTGACATTCTCAACCAGTAAGGCCAATGGGGAATTCTGTACGTATGACTTCCAGTTTGACATGGGCCGTGGTAAGGTTGTACTTCAGGACGACATTGGCAACTACATGTTCATGGACAGTAAGGCCATGCACCTCAAGATGCAAAACATGATGGGGACCTACTTCGAAATGAATAAACAGTTCATGAAGGGGTATGCGCCAAAAGACATTGATTTTATCGCCGGTAACAATTTCAACGTGAAGTCGAAGAAAGCCACTATCGATGGCGGTGGCTCAGTCCTTACGTTGGAAGCTGGCGGTACAACTCTGAAGACCCCATCGTTTAAAGGGGTGTCCTGATCATGGGTAAGTTATCGTTAGTGGGTGTTGATTCGGCAGGTGGTGTCATCGTAGGGCCTGGGTCCTCAACATGGACATGGAACGGCAAGAAGATTTCATTGGTTGGGGATGCCGTTGCTGGCCACGGGAATGGGTCACACGCAGGGCCTACGATCGCTACAGGTAGTCCGTGGTGGACGATAAACGGAGTTCCGGTAACACGGGTAAAGAGTGTGGCAACATGTGGTCACGGTGCCACTGGAAGTCCGCCTGTAGATATACCGTAATGGCATAGAGAGTGGGCGGTCGCCCACTCTCTATGCTGTCACTCGATGACTACCCGATTAGTAAACCACTTTATCAATTGTCCGCGCTGATACGTTTCAGGTTGACCACTTTCTCGCCGTTCATTTACCTTACCCTGCCAGCGGAAATCAGCAGTGTTCATGAAACGGTGTTGTCGAAGGTTATTGTTCGTCCTCAGTACCCACGAGCCGACTTCTTCATTAGTAATGTACGCTGGCATCAAACCAAGTTGTGTCCGCAGTGGATACAAGGGCTGGCTGTCAAAGTAGTACCGTCCTGGCAGATAAGTGCGAGTGGTCTGAAGAACGTCGGTATTCAAATGATCGACTTCAACGCCAATGATGAACGATTGACTGCGGGTCAGTAGTTCGAGCATACACTCATTACTGTAGAACGCCTGAAGATCATAGTCGACTTCGTTTGCTTCGGAGACGTCATGGAATCGCTCCAACGCAGACAAGTCAATGATGTATCGTGATTCCATATACCTTTCAAGGAACGGTATACGTTTCATGTTGACACGGAGTGCGTTGGAACCAATGACTTTGATATCTTTGGTAGCCAGGTGAAGATACCCGCCAATCACGACACCCATGACTTTGTTACTGGTGTCGAACGGCACCTTCAAATAGAAACTATCTGAATAGTGCTTGGTGGGGTCGGGATTGTAGACCATATCTGGCGTGATGGAGACGGTATGAATACGGCCTACATTCTTAAAACTCAGGATGCCGACTTGCGCATTACCTGTCTTACGGAACGACGCCGTACCGTCTTTAACATAGAGTCCGTCATTGTCTGCGTCGAGTCGATGAACAAGTCCATTGACTGTGGCCAGACAATGAGCTCGCACGTCTAGATAATCGGTGTCGTCGCGGGTTAACCATATGTCAGTTTTGTCGTAATCGGTTGCATCGTTAAACGGCGATCCAGACGGTACACAGATATCAACGTTATACCCTGCCTGCCATGCATCTCGAGCCAATACTGCTGACTCATTGACTCTTGGTGTGCCGGGGCGAGTCGGCAGTGCCAATGAACCTCGTGCGGTCAACCAGGCCTGGACAGTGAGGGATTCTTCGAGTATAGCGGTAATGTCACTGGCTTCAGAAAGTACCAAGGTGACATTACCAAGAATCGAAGGGTGTGTTAGAATAATGAAGACTTCGGCATAGCGGCTGATTAATGCTTTGACGCCAATGTTGCGGATGTCGGTTTCCTCGAAACGGACATTAGGAAGACGATGCTTCACGAGAGCACTTTCGTATTGGTACATTTAACGCATCTCCCACGATAATGATATGCTAGTTGTTTGATATTAGATATTAAACACAACCCAATTGGGTACGACAATAGATCCCGTTATATCGGTCTTCAGATCGATGGAGATCCCAACGGAGAAAGAGATAATGAGTACATCAGTTCCGCAGTACCCTTTTGACCCGACGGGGGTCGCGGCATCTAACCTGGTAGCTGAGACCCAGACGATCCAGTCGCGGGGTATGTTTGACCAATATTACGTAATTCCGCGCAGCGGTCCGTTTTATGCGGAGAGTGTTCGTCTTCGCCTCTATCCGACCGGTGCCAATGTTAACAACCCTGTAGGCGGGGTCCTCCTTAATGAAGGAGAGCATTATAATTTCGGCTACCATTTCGCCCAGGCATCACATACCATTGGAAAGCCAGTCTATGGGGCGATCAGCTTCTATGATCGTGCTCTAGCTGGTCAGCTCCGCATGGAGTATCAGACGCTTGGCGGCGAATGGGTCCTCAATCACGATGCAATGATCGAGTTGTTGGCGAACGTGGCGTATAACCCACGCATCGCCACCTGGGAGCAGGTCGTAGAACTTCCTCACCAGTTCCCTGTAGTGAATCACGATTTCAGCATCGATGATTTTGTCGGGATGTCTGAGGTAGAGGATCGCCTCAGCGACATCGAAAACGCCATTCTTCAGAAAACATCCGGTGGTTTCGGCGACCATATTGCTGACAAGTCAAATCCTCACGAAGTGACGAAGACTCAAGTAGGTCTTGGCCTCGTCGACAACTACCCGACTGCTGCACCTGCGGAGGCTGAGGCAGGTATCCTTAATAACAGGATGATGACGCCATTACGCACCCGTCAAGCCATCGATGCCGTGGCAATAGCGGCCCTGAACACGCACGCCGCCAATACCAACAACCCGCACGGGGTCACCAAGGCTCAAGTGGGGTTGAGTAGTGTTCAGAACTATGCGATTGCCAGTCAGGCTGAAGCTGAAGCCGGATCGTCCAACGCTCGTTATATGACCCCGGTCAGGACGCGTGAGGCGATTGTTGCCATTGTTCAAACAGCGTTTGCTGCACATGCGGCAAATACATCAAACCCACATAACGTCACCAAAGCCCAGGTGGGCCTCGGCAATGTTATCAACATCGGGCTTGCATCCGACAGTGATGCTATCTCCGGACTGGGAGACAATGGTGTAATCACCCCACGGCTTCTTGGGATGGTGCTGGGCAATACGTTTGGTGATTTCAGTGACCATATCGTTGACGGACTCAACCCCCATGGCGTCACCAAGGCCCAAATTGGGTTGGGAAGTGTGGCGGATTATGCGATTGCCAGTCAGGCTGAGGCTGAGGACGCCACTCTCGATAATCGCTATATGACACCGCTGGCTACCCGTCGTACAATCAACGCCCTTGTTGGTGAGGCGTCGTCTGGTCACATCAGTGACTTTGGAAATCCCCATCAGGTAACCAAGGTTCAGGTCGGCTTATCCAACGTCGAGAACTTTCCAATCGCCACCCAGGTCGATGCTGAAGCCGCTATAGTCAATAACCGTTATATGACGCCGTTGACCACTAAGCATGCGATCGGCGCTCTTGTCGGCGAGATGACGAATGACCACATCGCGGATAAACAAAACCCTCACGGAGTCACCAAAACTCAAGTGGGACTAGGGAACGTAGCAGACTTCCCCGTAGCTACACAAGCTGAGGCCGAAGCCGCCATAGCCGATAACCGCTACATGACGCCCTTGGCCACTAAGCAAGCGATTGATGCCCTTGTCGGCGATACCTCGTCCGGCCACATGAATGACTTTGGAAACCCACACCAGGTAACCAAGGTTCAGGTTGGTCTGTCGAACGTCGAGAACTTCACTGTAGCTACCCAAGCGGATGCTGAAGCTGGCATAGCCAACAACCACTATATGACACCGCTTGCTACTAAGCACGCGATCGATGCACTTGTCGGTGAAATGACAATTGAGCATATCGTGGATAATCTGAACCCTCACGGGGTCACGAAAGCTCAGGTTGGTCTGGGGAACGTGCTGGACTATGGTGTAGCCAGTCAGGCTGAAGCCGAAGCCGCTGTCGCCAATAACCGTTATATGACACCATTGGCTACTCGTCAAACGATTGCCGCTCTTGTCGGAGATAGTTCTAGCGAACACCTCGGTGACTTCGAGAACCCGCATCAGGTGACAGCAGCACAAACCGGCGCTTATTCAATCGCAGAATCAAACACGCTACTGCTTGGTAAGCTCGGTGTATCGGCTACAGCTGCTGATTCGGCGCGGGTCTACGGACTGAATCAACCGGGGTTGCAGGCATGGATCGAAACCCTGACCGTTCTCAATTCGCAGAAACTGGACGGAAAATCACTACCCGCCATCACGACCGAAATCCTCTCTGGGAAGGCAGCCGACTCGTACACATTGGACGGAAGGACGTTCGAACAGGTTCGTGAAGAAATTGTGAGTGTCATTGTCGGTGGCGACGCCATTCAGTTTAACTATGACGTGCCTCCTGTGGATTATGTGCTGGACGACACTAGCCAACCAGTACCGGCAGTAACGCATTGGTTGAGCATTGGTAAGTCCGTTAACTCTCCCGGCAGCTACGGCGATATCACACTGCTGATTACCGGTGGTCGTGACGACACTGTAAGTGGACAAGGTCATCACTCGGCTCTGTTTGAATTGTCTCTGACTGAGACTGCACCGGATGAAGGAAATCCAGGCAATATCACGTTGGTGGTCGCGCAGTCTCGAGTGAAGTACCTGACTAAAGGTGATGATCCAATTGTAATTGGCTACGTCATTAATAATCAGGGCACACCTGAGGCTGAAATCGAAATCTTCATTAAGACGGCCGGACAGCGTTGTGGTTGGACGATCAACGAACTCACTAACGATAAGTTTGCGGTTAGTCAGTTCGACGTATTACTCAATGAGACTGATCTCGTTAGCGTTGAACCCGCCGGTATTCTTTACAGTGAGACAATCGGCGACTTCAGTGAGGAAGTTGCTTCCTCTGTAGCGCACGTGGCCAGTCGCAGTAATCCACACGTAGTCACAAAGGCTCAGGTCGGCCTTAGTCTGGTTAGCAACTACCAGGATGCCTCATCGGTAGAAGCAATCGCAGGCACAGCCACAAACCGCTTCATGACCCCAGCACGAACGGCTGATGCTGTCAATAATGTTGTCGATAGCCTGTGCGATCAGCTCGGCATGGTCATCGATAACGCACTGATCAATTACTTCTGAATTACGTCTGGACGGGCTGTTCGATAAGTCCGCCCAGATGATTTTTCACGGATGGAGTTAGTTACATGAGTCAACTACCATTTGTTCAATATCCTTTGGATTTGGATGGGACGTCGCCAACTAACCACATCGTTGGTGAAGTTCGGGACATTGAAAATAATCTGTCTCGGATTTTTGTACCGAGTGCTGGACCATTTTTCACCGAATCGTTCAAGATATTTAACGATGCTACAGGCGAACCACTGCGTCCTGTAGACGATTACTTGCTTGTCCAGCCGTTCCAGCAAGCCAGTCTGCGGAGCGGCAAAGACGTCCAGTGTGCCGTCCTCATCAAGCTGAACGCACCGATTCGAGTAAGAATGGATTTCCGTGTCATTGGCGGTGAATATTCTTGGAACCTCGGGGCACTTGTCGCACTGATCGAGCAACTCAACCTCGACGACCGGCCAATCAAGTGGGGTTCCGTTCTCGGGCGCCCGACCGCATATCCGGCAGCGCCGCATATCCACGATATCGGCGATACGTTCGGTTGGGAATACGTGGTCTGGCAGTTGGAGCGCATCACAAACGCGATTCTGATTGGTGACGAAGCATCGCATGATGAATTGCGTGCTCAGATCCTGGCTGTTCGTGACGAATTCAATGCCCGTATTGCCGGCTTCCTGGACTTGCTTCAAGATCACACGACCGATATTACCAATCCACACAAGGTCACAAAGACCCAGGTGGGCCTTGGCAGTGTTGATAACTATTCGACTGCCTCGGATCTCGAAGGTACTGCAGGCGTCGTAACTAATCGTTTCATGACGCCACATACCAGCAACCTCCTTGCGCAGAAGGTTGCTGACGCCGCAGTGAACGAGCATGAAATTCGTAAAGACAATCCGCACGTTGTCACTAAAGCTCAAGTAGGCCTTGGCAACGTTGACAACTTCATGACTGCCACGAAAGTGGAAGCTGAGGCCGGCATTGTCAGCACTCGTTTCATGACGCCGCTGGCTACCCGCCAAGCCATCGATGCGGTAGCTATTGCTGCACTGAATAGCCATGCAGGTAATACGAACAACCCACACCACGTGACAAAAGCACAGGTGGGCCTTAGCAACGTTGACAACTACATCATCGCTGCTAAAGCAGAAGCTGAAGCGGGATCGCTGAATACCCGTTTCATGTCACCGTTACGGACTAAAGAGGCGATAACCTATTTGGTAGGGAACGCCCTGACAACCCACGTGGCCAATACCAGCAATCCACATAACGTCACCAAGGCCCAGGTTGGCCTAGGGAACGTTGACAACTTCCCGATCTCCAATGAATCGGAAGCTGAGGCCGGTACCGTAAATAATCGTTTCATGACGCCATGGTCCACTCGTCAGGCTATCGATGCCGTGGCCATTGCTGCTTTGAATGCGCACACCGCCAACAAGAACAATCCCCACGTGGTGACTAAGGCTCAAGTAGGTCTTGGCAGCGTCGATAACTTCTTGACAGCTACAAAGGCAGAAGCGGAAGCAGGGGCATTAAACACCCGCTTCATGACGCCGTTACGGACTAAAGAGGCTATAACCTACTTAGTCGGAAATGCCCTGACGGCCCACACGGCCAACATGAACAATCCACACGGAGTCACCAAAACTCAAGTGGGTCTTGGTAGTGTTGATAACTTCCCGACGGCTACAAAAGTGGAAGCGGAGGCGGGAGTCCTTAATACTCGCTTCATGACCCCATTGACCACACGTCAAGCCATCGATGCTGTAGCGATTGCTGCTTTGAACGCACATGCGGCCAAAACGAGCAACCCACATAACGTCACTAAGGCTCAAGTAGGCCTTGGTAACGTTGACAACTACATCATCGCTGCCAAGACAGAAGCGGAAGCCGGGGCGTTGAACACCCGCTTCATGACGCCACTGCGTACTAAAGAGGCGATAACCTACATCGTCGGAAACGCTCTCAGTGCTCATGTTGCCAACATGAACAATCCACACCAGACAACTGCAGCACAGGTTGGAGCGTATACCACTGCAGCAACTGATAGTCTGCTCAACGGGAAGCTCGGTAAGACAGAAACAGCTGCCAACTCCACTAAACTTGGTGGGAACACGCTGACTCAAGTCTTAACTTCCGCGTATGACGCGATCGGGTCGATGGGTAAACGTAACGTCTTTATCTCGACCGCAGATCCAGCGGCAGGCAATGGTGTTGTCGGTGACGTCTGGCTCAAGTATTGAGGAATGAACCGAGATGCCAATTGACATGAAGATAGGCAGTGGTTGGGTGCGTACTGCCCAGCCATATGTCAAATTGAGTCCTTCAGCATGGACTCCATTGAAAAGAGCTCTTGTTAAGACGACGGGCGGTTGGAAAGAGATCTGGCCTAGTGAGTTCATCTACGTCCATACTGGCTATGGATATAACATGAACGCACATGCTGCTTTCGGCTACCCGTCAGCACCAGGCAAATACACGTTCATTAACCGTGGTTATATTGGCGGATCGGTGAATGGTGGGGCTGCAGATTTTGCACTTGATACTGGAGTCTTTCCAGCGGGTTCGGAATTCTCCATTATCAACGAAGGGTATATATCTGGGTCTGGTGGTGATGGGTCCAGCTTTACATCCGCTGGCGCGCCTGGCAACCCGCGTTATTCGACAGCGGGCGGCAATGGACTTATCCTCCGTTATCCGACGTTAATCGATAATACCGCTGGTGTTATTCAGAGTGGCGGTGGCGGTGGCGGCGCAGTTGGTGACTTCGCAGGGAGTACTCGACACAACCAAGGGGGTAACGGAGGGGCTGGTCTTCCAGGTGGTCGTTCCAGAATCGATACCTGGGGTGGCAACATAGCCAACCCCGGCACATTAACCGCAGGCGGTGTCGGTGGTTATGGCGGGGCTGGCGGGGCTCCAGGTTCCCAAGGCCTGTTCCCATTCAATCAAGTAAACAACGACTATGACATCCGCAGTAATGGAGCTGGGCCTGGCCTAGCGATCAAGCACACCAGTCATATCCGTGCTGGATCAGTGGGTCTCGATGCTGCTCGTGTAAAAGGGAAGCAGTTATACGGGACGGCTAACATTCAATTCTCGCATTTCGGCACCAGTAAAAACACGATCGGAAACGGTACCAACTACGGTAACTTCGGAGCGGTCCTTCTAGTTAACTTTCTGGTTGAAGGACCTAACCAAAACGTTACCGCCTCTATCATTAGTGGTGATACAAGTTTAAACGTCATTAAGCAAAGCAATACCCAGTTTGCCGTGTCCACGTCGAAAGTTGGCGGATCTACATATTCGCCACAAACATTCGACGGCGCAACCATTCGCTTCTCGATGACGTCTAGTTGGGGTAACGACTATACCGATATCGCTTTATATGTCGGTAGAACGAAGGGGACGCGAACATGGACGCCGCGTTCATGCTTCGTAGCGGGTTCCATGGTGACGATGGCCGACGGGTCACTTAAAGCTATCGAGGACATCCAACCGGGCGAACTTGTCAAGACAGCAGTTGGTATCTCTGCAGTATTTGGTATCGATCTACCAATTCTCGGCGAGCGGCCACTGTACGAGTTTGATGACGGTAAGTGCAAGACCTCTGGCGAACATTCTATGTGGAGTCGTAAACCAGGTTCGACGGAACAATGGTGGGCTACTCGTGATATGGAACAGTGGACAATCGAAGCGCTCAGCGGCGATGGTCCTAACTTCGATGTGAAACCTTACGACTTGACCGAGATGGAAGGGGAGGAATGGGAATTCGCAACGGAGGCTGGTTGGAAGCGGACCACATGGAGACGTGTCGACGCACCTGAAACTACCCAGCTGTACCATCTGTTACTGGATGAGGGCGGTTCTTACTTTGTCGACGGGTATCTGGTGAGTTCCATGGCTGACTCGGGCGGTGTCGATTGGCACGCCTATGATCATGAACAATCTGAATGACAACTATGTGAGGGTTAATGTCCAATGGAATTAGAAATGGATTTTGAGCTCAGTCCGGAAGGTTACAGTGCAGCGATCGCATGGTTGAGGGCCAATGACCATGGTTGCACACTTAACCATGAGATTCCGATGGACTGTTACACAGTTGTCACAGAGGCCAATCGAGTGAAGAATTCGATGCGCCATTCAATGATGCCAGAGCCAGTTCTACCGTAACGGCATAGGGGAGGGCTGATGCCCTCCCCTATGACCGCATCTCAAGGTTCTATCAGTTCACCTTGAGGGTCATCACTGATATCGCCGGTGTCTCGTGAATCCCCCGTCCACGGATTATAGATCCATGCTGCAGGACTGTTGAATGTGCGCCAATGGCTTGCGACTGATGGGGACGGCGACAACATACCATCGGCAGGGTCGTATTGCATTGGAACGTTATCTTGTTCGATCATGACAAAGACTCTCCAAATGGTTAAGTTCTATAGTACCTGGACCATATTTAAAACTTAACCAGCTAATGATTATGATGCTTTGAACAAGTGGAGGACAATATGTCAGTAGAACTATACAATGGTCCAGACCGTGGACACTTTCGAGTACAACGCCTCGAAGATGACACCGGAACTCAACTCAATGCCAAATGCCGTATTAAAGATGCCTCGTGTTTCGTCTACCTGAGTGATCTGCATTACGCTATCGTCGGCTACTCGATCGAATGGTGGCATGAACTTAGTCAGGCTCCTCATGAAGGCGGTATTGCCAACGTCTACGCTCCTAAGGGAAGACCTCAGGCAACGAAGATGTACTTTCGAATGAAGTCGTCGAATATCTCGAAGATGCTTTATCTCGAAGATGCCATCATCAACGACTTCTTGTCTTCGAAAGTCTTGGCCGATCCACAGATGTTCAATAGTTACACCCAGGAAGCCGCTGAACAGATCGCAAGTGCAGCTGTCTGGCGTGAACTGGGCAAGACACCATTCTCTTTCAATAACGGCGTCCACATCGCCCGTTATGAAACCACTGCAAATACACCCTTGACTGATGTCGGTCAGGGACTTGTGTTTGACTGGAAACTCACCGGAAGCGATACTGTCAATGCCGGTGAGTGTATTGGTAACTACGTGTTTACTCGTGAACGCGACTGCTATACCAAACTTGTTGAATACCTAACTGCTAGAGGAGTTCAGTGATGGTCAGTAAGACTACAATCAGAGACCTCCAACGTGATATGAAATCCGTTGGTGTTTACTCGGGCAACGTCGATGGGTCCTGGGGTCCTTTGAGTCATGGCGCATTCCTCAATGCGAGGCGCCTGTCCAGTAAAAGTAACGTAACTCCTCCGAAGGACATGTCAGAACTGCTGTTCATGTACTGCAAATCCGTCGCGTGGTCGAATAACGTCAGCGACGAGTTCATTGCCGAGGTGAAACGCATCAGTAAGGACCTGGACTTGTCATTCCAAGGTACCGACGAGTTGATGTCGTGCATGGCCTTCGAGTCTGGTGGTACATTCTCCCCAACGATCCAGAACGGTGCTGGCGCTCCCTACTACGGCATCATTCAATTTGGCGCGGCGGCGGCCAAAGACGCAGGGACCTCCATCCCTGCACTGTTGAAGATGACCAACGTACAGCAAGTACAGTACGTCTACAACTTCTTCAAGCCGTACAAGGGTAAGTTGAAAGGCCTGAGCGACATGTATCTCCGGATTCTGTATCCGGTAGCTGTTGGCAAACCTGAAGACTACGTGTTGTTCTCTGAGAACGGTAGGGGTAGAGCGTATGCCCAGAACCACGGACTGGATGTTAACCGCGATGGCAAGATCACCAAAGGTGAAGCTGCTGCCAAGGTAATGCAGAAGTTGGTTGAGGGACTGCATCCCAAGAATCTGCGTACAGCGTAACAAAAGAAAAAAGAATGGAGGGGCAGTGCCCCTCCTTCCTATTCCGTTATGCCGATTTCAGAACAATGTTGAAGTATTGGCCTGGGGTCAGGCACGGATACTTCTCAACACTGTCCCAGGCAATGTTGTCGATGATAGCTTTGACGTCAGCTACCGGATCGTTGGTTGCTTCTGAAACGATACCGCCGCAGTTATCGCGGGTAACGGCAGGCTTGCCGTCACGGACAGCGATGCGATTCAAGCAATAGTAGGACGAGAAGTCTTTGCTAAAAAGAGCTACGACATCCTGACGATCGCCGTTCTGATAAACGGCAACACCAGCCAAGTGAAGTTCACGTTCACCCGTGTTATCGTGCTCGTCCTTCAACACGAAGTTGGAAGCCTTTACAACCTCGATGATAGCCGCGTTGGCTGGGGTCAGGTCTGGGGTAGCTTGAGCGAGATATTGTTGCTTGTTCATTTGTTGATCTCCTGGATCGTGGGGTATTTTGGTATTACTGTTTATGCAGCGACAGAGAAATCCACACTACGTTTTGCAGTGCAGGTTTCATAATGCAGGACAACCTTATCATCAGTGTAGCGAACCTCACTGAAGGTCAGGTTGGTAAACTTCTTTATGATCTCACTGGCTGTGGTTTCATCCACGCCAGCACTGATCAGCAACATGTAGTTCTTAGCTACCCGAAGACGGGTAGCTGCTACTTGATCGTTTATACTAGGCATAGCACCCTCCTTCGGGTGTGTTATTGAGACACCGTTCGATTAGTCGCGGGCAGATGCAGCAACCACTGCACAACCCAGCATGACCGCGGCAGCAATACCTACGGCTACCCAGGCACCTTTACCAGATACTTTCAGAGTTGGTACTTCGACGTGTACCTTTGCTTTTTCTTCGCGTTTGACTTCCACCTTCGGTATTTCAAGAACTACCGAGTTACGGAACTGGAACTCGTGATGTGGTTCTTCACGCCGATGTTGGCTAATCGAATACGGCTGGTCAGTCAACGCTTCTTGCTTGATTGGTTTCATGGTCAAGACCAACGATCCAGTCAAAGGAATCAAGTTAATGAAATCCTTGTTGAGGGTGATCGTGGTGCAACCAAGCGCCAACGCAGCGGACACGATCGCCCGTTGGTATTTTGCTTTGATGTTCTTGAACTTAGTGGTCAGGAACACTGACATCCAGTCCCCACACCCGAGGTGTACACAATCCACAGTGTACATCGCCCCACCGTTAGTAGGACGGAACTCGACATATTTCTCAGAGTCCCAGCTGACTTTCACTTTACCGCCGGTATTCCTAACAACAGCGCAACGTGCCATCGACACTTCGGTATTGCTGAACTGGTATTCATAGATGTTCATGTTTGTTCTCCAAAGAACTGGTTAGTTACGAGTGGCGGCATAAATACCACCGGCGACCAGTGCGACAGCACCGGCCCAGAAAGCGATCTTCTTCTTAGAGATCGCTTTCTTCTCAGGGTGTTTGAAGTTGACCAGGATAATTTTATCCTGGCCGTAGTGGAAGTGTTCGGCACCGACGGCTATCATGGCACAGATCACAGCGGTCCGTTCGCCGTCAGAAAGGTTACCCCATTCAGCATTGCAGGGTACGTTGTATTCACCGATCATACCGGCGTCCACATTGCAAATGCAGAAACCATGTTCCTTACGATGGTAGCTGACCTTAACGTCATTGCCCCACTTCACCAACGCGATCAGACTGGTGTTCGCATCTTTGGCGATGGTTTTCTCTTGTTCAGTAACGATGTGACTATATACGTTGCTCATTTTAGATCTCCTGAGATCTGGGTCATGTGGTTGTTTCTCCGAGAGGGGCTCTTTCGAACCCCTCTGAGAGACTCAGCCTTCTTTGGCTTTCCGCTGGGTACGGCGTTTCATATACAGCTGGTACTGGTCAATCGCGATGTAAGTGCCAGCCAGGATACAGATTGACGACAGGATACTTTTCATGCCAGTGTTCCTCAGAAACCCATGTGGGTATTGATTTTACGTTCGACTTCTCCCTTGAGATCAGTCTTGAGCAATACCGACACCTTCACGAAAAGAGGAGGTTGGTATTTTGTAGCGATACGCATGTAACCGTTTTGCTTGATGGCTTTGACCGCACTGCTGTTACTGACATCGGACGGATACCGGGCGACTTTCCAGTGTACGGTATCGATTGTTTCCTCACGGACAAAGAAATCACTGTTCTGGTCGTCGATAATTACTTTCTTTTCCACGTTCTACTCCTTAACGTTTGAACTGTTTCAGCTCACTCAGCACGTGATGGGTAATGTCGCTGATTGCAATCGCTGTAAGCGGCATGTAGTTAACGATCATCGGCAAATCTTTGAAGACGTCACCAAACTCCTTTTCCGATATAGGGACAAGAACATTATCAACGACATCCCCGTCGAAGGTTGCTGATGTGTGCGTATCGATCAGCTGACTGATGACCATGAAATCTTCTTCAGTGAGGTCTGCCTCGTTGTACCCAGCCAGTTTCTTGATCTCGGCTACAATTGCTCCGAGTTGATCCAGTGTCCTGGGAGAGACGGTGATGATGCTATCACCTTCGAAACTGGCGATTTTGGATTTCATGCGTTGCTTCATGGATTCGATGGACACAGTAGTTCTCCTAAGAACGAGGATAGAGGAAGACTGTTCTTCCTATTCACCAGCACTATGTATTGTTGAAAAATATTCGAATCGAACGGACATGCAAAATAAAACATACACAGGGAGGGCAGATGCCCTCCCTATGTATTTACACCATTATCGTTTAGTTATTGTTCGCATTGATGTGATGGATAGCTTTACGAACCTTTATGCCGATTTCGCGGGCCAGTTCGGGGTGCTCGACGAGGAGATCAGAAAGACGACATTCTTCATTATCGACGAAGTACCATGCACTATCCAACACCGCAGGCGACCAGATCCTTGCAGCTTCTACAGGATAGTACGCATCGGTCAGATCGTCCTTGAAGTACAGTCCGTATTTACTGTCACGATCAAAGAAAGGTTCCGGGTCCCAACCTTCCAACAGCTGGGTGCGATCAATCGTCTCGCAGTCATACAGGTTACTCAGCTCTACGGTCCTGTTGACGAATCCCATATAGCCGTCAATGACGCCACAACTGTAGAGTTGATTGGCTAG